>Ga0228711_1001265_pt1 | contig 36478 bp, 33 predicted proteins | sample MedpolnodulmetaG_2_FD_177996 | JGI IMG/M metagenome (GOLD analysis project Ga0228711, IMG submission 177996) | Root nodule microbial communities from Medicago polymorpha collected in Santa Monica, California, United States - brown nodules | ecosystem: Host-associated > Plants > Roots > Nodule... | reverse complement strand
GGGGGGGGGGGGGGCAAGAAAACTAGAGTTTGTAGAGAATTCTCTTGGCAACAAACACTAGGGTTGGGATTGTTTTGATTTACCTTGGAAAAACGTTATTATGATAGAGTATCTTGGTCAAGGGAAGAGATTCGTCGGGACTTTGGGTAGAATTAGGTTCGAAGGCTAATTATTGTAACCTTTTGATATCTCGCTGTTCTCTCCCCCAGACTAGGTCAGTATTAGACTGAACTGGGTAAACAAATTTTTGTGTTCTCTCTCTTTCTCCTTTGATTGCTTGATTATTTTTCTCCACACATAAAGTATTTTATTGGTGTGATTTTTAACGAATTCAGAACAATATATTTTCTTCTCTATAACTCTCATCGAGTTAATTATCTTATCACTCATAATTAGATTACTTAACAAACAAGAAACGTTTCAAGAGGCGCAAACAAATATATCTAAACATAAATTTTTTTGTTTTTTTTTTTGTTACAAGAGGCGCAAACCACTTTTAAACAAAATTTTTTTTACAATTATTAAAAGGGTCATACCAAGTTGGGACCTTAGGATACAAGCTACCTAAAAATGAAATTAAAGCATACTATCTTCATCCTTAATTATAAGACCTTTTTGTGTTTTTTCTTTGTTTATTTTTATAAGACTCTTTTCAAATTTTAAAGTACATTAATTATTTCTTCACCAAAATACCCATATTTATATTACATATTTTTCTACAATATGTAATAAATACTCTTGGAAACATTAACAAACCCTCTCTCCTAAAGGGTGAATTTGTAAAACAATAACAATTGTCAATAAAACTAATAATCAACTTTTTTAATTCCCATGTTTTTCACAAAACGGTCTTATATTTAGGGACAGTGGTAGTAATTTTTTGTAAAAATACATTTTTAACCTTTCAAGACATTGAATGCACAATTTTCAAAATTGTACTTCTACATTTGACTTCTTAACTTGCCTTAAGGACATAAATTAACATTTTCCTTGTCACAAAGGTTGACATGACATGCATCAATTATTGTGTTACTTTGAATTTTAGTTAGTCTTCCTTGCCTTTTTCGTCTATTTTCTTATCCATAAATCAATAAACATTCACTTTATCTCAACATTCAAACACAAGCTCAGAAATAAGTGACAAAAAACTACTAGAGATTAACAAGAGTAGTAAATGATACTAATTAATATGAATGTTTTAGTAAATTATATTAATTTTACTATTGAAATCAACATAACTAATTATTTTCTTAAGAATCATACACAATATAAATAAAACACTTTTTATGCGACGGACGGAATATTGTGTAGTTCAAATTAGAGTCTGTAATAGATTTCCCTTACAATAATGAGACAGTTTAACTATCTTTTATTGGTCACATATTGGTTGTAAACCATGCAATTATTTGACTTAGATTACTTATCATCAAGTCCTCCAACATTATTGGTCACAGCCTAATGATTGCCATTATTCATCACCAAATTTTTATTCAGCTACAGACTAATTTAAATGCTGTCACATGACATGTTTGTTGGCATTATGATTAGAGTACATTATGGTGACTACATTTATTTCCACCCTAGCCAAGAATGATATTGGTGTATAATCTCTATTAAAGCACTGGCTAATCCCTTTGTCTACTAAACCTCAAATCATACACATACTCATAATACAAGAAAACTCAGAAATGAGTTATTTTTCTGATAAAAAGCCACATGCAGTGTTGATTCCATATCCACTTCAAGGACATATCACTCCATTAATAACACTAGCTAAGCTTCTTCACCTTAGAGGCTTTCACATAACCTTTGTCAACACCGAATACAATCACAAACGCTTGCTCAAATCAAGAGGTCCAAATTCTCTTGATGGTTTCGCTGATTTTTGCTTCGAGACTATTCCAGATGGTCTTACTCCAGTTGATGGTGATGGTGATGGCGATGTTAGTCAAGACATATATGCTCTTTGTGAATCAATCAGAAAGAACTTCCTACAACCGATTCGCGAGCTTCTTGCTAGACTTAATGACTCTGCCACTTCTGGTGTTGTCCCTCCAGTTACTTGCATAGTTTCTGATAATAGCATGTATTTTACTATACAAGCTGCTGAAGAACTTTCAATCCCTGTTGTTTTCTTTAGTCCAGCCAGTGCATGTATGTTTTTGACTGGTTTTCACTTACCTACATTGTTTGACAAAGGTGTCATACCACTAAAAGGTAACAATCAATTAATCTTCTTTCTTTCTTCATCGGTGTAGTGTATTTAAAGTATTAATATGACATTTATTACAAGTATGGACATTCCATTTCAAGTTAATAGATTTTGTAATTTGATATACAGATGAGAGTTATCTCACAAACGGATATTTGGACACTAAAGTAGATTGTATTCCAGGACTGAAGAACTTCCGAATCAAGGATCTTCCGGACTTTGTAAGAGCTAAATATCCAAATGATTCCATGGTAGAATTTATCCTTGAAGCGTCTGGAAGGGCTCACCGACCCTCAGCTTTTATTCTTAACACTTCTAATGAACTTGAGAAGGATGTAATGAATGCTCTCTCCACTGTGTTCCCTTGTATTTATGCCATTGGCCCTTTATCTTCGTTTTTAAATCAAAGTCCACAAAACCAATTGACATCTTTAAGTACCAATCTTTGGAAAGATGATACCAAGTGTCTTGATTGGCTTGAATCCAAGGAACCGAGGTCTGTTGTTTACGTGAATTTTGGGAGCATGACAGTTATGACTGCAGAAAAATTGTTGGAGTTTGCGTGGGGTTTAGCAAATAGCCAGCAACCCTTTTTGTGGATCATTAGGTCTGATCTTGTCATTGGCGGCTCAGTTGTTTTGTCATTGGAGTTTGTGAATGAAATTTCAGATAGAGGCCTAATAACGAGCTGGTGTCCGCAAGAGCAAGTACTGAACCACCCTTCAATTGGTGGATTCTTGACTCATTGTGGATGGAACTCAACCACTGAAAGCATATGTGCTGGAGTGCCAATGTTGTGTTGGCCATTTTTCGCTGATCAATCAGTAAGCTGCAGATATATATGCAATACATGGGAAATTGGAATCGAAATCGATACTAATGTGAAGAGAGAGGAGGTGGAGAAGTTGGTTAATGAATTGATGGTGGGCGAGAAAGGAAAGAATATGAGGGAAAAGGCAATTGAGTTGAAGAAGAAGGTGGAGGAGGACACGAGGCCGAGAGGTTGTTCATACATGAACTTGGAGAAAGTGATTAAGGAGGTGTTGCTCAAACAAAATCAAACTTAAGTGACTTTAGTACGATTTTTATAGTTTTGTTCGGAAAAAATAAAGGATATCCATCATTTACCTTTTTCTAATTTTTCAACCAAATTTTGGAGGAATCGCTCCAAAATGACAATTTTTAACGAGATCCAAAGTAGAGCCTCGTAACATGGGACTAAACCACATGGGACTAAACCATATTAAAGAAAGGATTCATGTTAAATTTTATGTAAACCAACGATTTAGAAATAGAAATTTTATAGGCAACAGTTAAAATCTCATAAGAAACATTTATAAAAAACTCATTTTTCGCATAACTTATTGACCAATTATTTTTTTTATTTGTCTTTTTGTATGTTTCAAATGACTAATGGTTGATTTTTAGAATTTTTAAAAATTCGGCCTGAATGGAGATCAAGTGAATTACCTTGTTAATTTTCGGATTTTACTTGTTTTTAACCATTTCTCACTAAAACAACCATAACTTGGGATGTCTTTATCTAATATGAGTTTGTGAACTTTTCGTTGAAAAGCTAACAATCATAGCTACGACTTCGGCGCGTCAAAAAAATTTGTAAACTAAGAAATCTTGGATTTTTTTGGCATAATTCCAGTAGAAAGGATCGTGATCCTTTACCTTTTTCTGATTTTTCAACCGAATTTTGGAGGAATCGCTCCAAAATGACTTTTTTTTAACACTGAGAGGCAAAGTAGAGCCTCATAACATGAGACTCAAGCCAAATGTTATGTAAAACAACAATTTAAAAATAGGAATCTCATAGGCAACATTTAAAGTCTCAAAGGAAACATTTATGAAAAACTCATTTATCTTATTTTTTGCATAACTTATTGATCAATTATTGTTTAATTTGTGGTTTTGTATGTTTCAGATGACTAATGATTGATTATTAGAATTTTTAAAACTATGGAGGCCAAGTGAATTACCTTGTTAATTTTCAGAAATTAATTGTTTTTACCCTTTCTGAATTTCGGAATTACATTTTATGTCTACTTTTTTTTTGAAACCAACATTTTATGTCTACTTATGTTCTTAACTGTGGACATAAACATTTTAAGGAATATTGTAACGATGCATTCAAGTTCATCAAGTTCATTCTTCATAACTAAAGATCATATTAATATTATCTAAATCTATCTATCTATGTATATATAAAACAAACTTGTCTATGTGGCACTTTCATGATCCTTTGCTTAAAACCTCTTCTAAAGCTAGGATTTTGCCTACATGGCAGCTATCAATAGTCTTTCCAATAATTGAGCCCCTTCATATATATACCTATATATAAGTGCTTTTATGCTTTGGTAATAAAAAACTAATTGTTATGCAAACAGAGAGTGAGTTATAATGTTGCCACATAAAAAAACGGTTTGATGAACAAAAACAATTCATTTAACACAAGAAAAACGGTTCCATTGATATTAGCCATGAAAGAAAGAAAAAAACACTTGCCTGTATGTCACCTCTAAAAAACCTTATCACATTTCTTATAACTTCCAATCTTTTCTTATTCTATCAAATAATAATAATAACACTAGTAAAAATAATATTTTAATGTTTGATAGTTATTATTTAGCATCCACTAAATTAGTTTAATGTTTGATAGTGCTACTTATATTCTTTAATTGGTTGCAACCTTTTACTATCTTATAAAACTGCTAACCTTAACTAATTGCTTCCACCCTTTCAGTCACCTTATTTAATTAACCTATGTTAAAATTCTCTCATAAAAATCATTGCAAGAACACGAAAAACTTAATTACTCATTTTCAAAGGGTGAAGAATATTTGGAGGAGAATGAAGGAGGTGGATTTTGTATATCCCATGAAATAACCATATTTCATTCATAAAGACATATGCATAAGGTATATTGTAGCCTTTATATTACCAAAATAATATTGCAGCCTCTGGATTTGATTATATATATTGTGCCTTGAACAGGTTAATCACATGTTTGGTCTTTGTTCTAGAATTTTTTCATGGTGTTTGACAATTGACAATATATTATTTTACATGACTTTCTCAAATTCTAGATGTGAGCATTGCCTCAAACGAAATTGAAGCTCAGGTTCAATGACGCGGTTGATGACGCCTTCATTTGGCATCATAATCAAAATGGAGTTTATTCTACAAAAAGCGGCTATAATTGGCTTCTTTCCTTTCAGGAAGATCACCCTGTCATTCTCTCCTGGTCTTGGATTTGGAGACAAAAATTACCGGAAAAATATAAGTTCTTCATTTGGCTGGCTTGTCAAAATTCTATCCCCACTCTATCGTTACTTCATCACAGAAACATTGCTCCTTCAGCTACTTGCACTCGATGTAGTGATTTTGATGAAACGGTGTTCCACTGCATCCGTGATTGCAGATTTTCGAAACATATTTGGCAACACCTTGGTTTCTCTGATTCCTCCTTCTTTTCGGCTGACAGTGTCAGGAATTGGATTTTGGATGAGCTGAACGGTTCGCGTGCCATCTTGTTCGCAGCAGGTTTGTGGTGGGTTTGGAGATACTGCAATTCTATGTGTTTGAACACTGAAACTATCCATCATAGCAGACTGATGTCGCAGATACATACAGCAGCTGAAGACATCAACCGTAGTTACTATCAGCCAAGTCCTGTTGCCTCGACTGTCAGGAACGTCAGATGGAACAACAGCAATTTTGATTGTGCAATTTTAAATGTCGACGGTAGTTGTATTGGTACTCCAACTCGGGCCGGATTTGGTGGTCTGATTCGCAACAGTGCAGGGTTCTACCTGATCGGCTTCTCAGGCTTCCTTCCCTCTTCCACAGATATCCTTCAAGCGGAGCTAACTGCTATCTTACACGGTCTTTCCATAGCAAGGGATATGGGCATTACAGAGTTAGCCTGTTACTCAGACTCTCTCCTCTCTATTAACCTCATTACCGGTAATTCATCGAAGTTTCATCTTCATGTTGTCCTCATTAAGAGATTAAAGACAAGTTGTCTCAGATGAACTATTTGCTTCACCACACTCTTCGCGAAGGGAACCAATGCGCCGATTTTTTTGCTAAGCTAGGAGCAATCTCGGATGCCAGCCTTCTTCTTCACCCAACGGCTCCTGATGATGTTCGTCCCTCCTTAAGGAATGATGCCTCTGGAACTTGGTTTCTGAGATCTTAATTTTTTTTCTTTTGCTGTTTCTTTTGTTTTCTCATTAGCCTTGTAACAAAAAAAAAACGAAATTGAAGCTATAACCAAAAGAAGAAAAAAGGTATGTATTTTTGGAGGGTTTTTTTTGTTTTGTTTTTTTAATTAGCAAGAGGAATTTTATGATTGAATCTTCTTTTCTTTCCTCCTCATAAGATGACTATGAATGTAGAATTTCCTTCTTAAAGATTTCAACTAACAATATATCGTTCAATTTTACTTTCTCGAATTCTATAACTAAAAGAAGAAACAAATTCTATAATTTTGAGGCTTTTTTTAATCAAAATATTTTTTAATGGTAATTATTTAATATTGGATATTATTCTATAATAGAATTGTAAAATCATTTGATCTTCATTTGATAGTATCTTATGCATGCATAATGAGGGGTTTATTCCCTTAATATCTTCAATAGTATACCCTATAGCTTTAGGATATTTCTTGAAGATATTAAGTAATTTTTCAGCCTCACCCTCATTTAGGCTTGCATTTACAATAACAGGGTAGGTAGAGTTAGGGCCTAAAAATTCATACCTCAAATTTGGTGAGAGCGGTTTAAGCTCCACTTTTGGTGCCTCTTTTGGAAGAGGGACAACTTCCTCTTCCACCAATTCTTCTATATCCAAACCCTTTATGGGAGGACCTTCATTCAATAGCTCTTCATAGGCTTGGGCCTCTTCCTCTAGCCTTGTACCTGCATTGTATAACAAACACGTCTCCAAACCATCGTGTGTATGTGATGTTAAGGAGCATTCTTTCACACAATGGTCGATTGTATCTATCATGCAACAAGAGTCTTTAATGGAGGTACTCTTCATTAGATTAGCAAGTTCAAATTCAACAGTTTCTTTACCAACATTAAATGCCAACAAAATCAGCAAGGATGTAAATCTCTCCTATTTTGATCGAGACATCCTCTATAATTCCAGCTGGATACTTAATGGAACGGTCTGCTAATTGTAGGGTCATTCTTGTTGGCTTAATCTCTCCTATACCCATCCTCTCATGGAGGGATAACGGCATCAAACTGACACTAGCCCCCAGGTCACACATTGCTTTCTTTATTATTTTGGACACTATGACACAAGGTATGGAAAAGCTCCCCGGATCTTTAAGCTTAGGTAGCAATTTATTTTGATTGATAGCACTACATTCTTCCGTAGGTTAACTGTCTCACCCTCCTCAATAGTCAATACTACTTTCATTTACCCTCTTCCTTTTTAATACACTTCACTTTATCCATATATATTTTCTTTCTTACTTGTCCCTCAGCAATAATATATATAAACTTTTCGTATAACCCTCAAAAGCTTGTGTTCGTTTTGTGTTCAATGTCTTCTTTGGCCCCTTTCTTAGCTCTCTTATAATTTTCCTAAATATTTGTACTTTTACACCTATACCACACTTCCCTTTAGATTCTCACTTTAATTTGCACACTTTGGTTCCACCAAGATTCTTAGCTCTTAGCTAGGTCCAAAACCTATTAATTCTCCTAGTGTCATCTTGTTCCACATAGCATTTTTGCTTCTATGTAGCTTCACACAACCTTCCTTTAAAATCTTTTGTAGGAAAACACTTTGTTTTTCATCCTTTAAATGCCACCATTTGATCCTTGTATACCAACTGTGGCATCTCCTCTTCGCTCTTCTCTTAATACTTACATCCATAACCAATATTATATGTTGGATAGTCAAACTCTCTCCAAGTAAAACTTTAAGTTCAAAAAAATCTTTCTGTTAGAATTCCTACTAAAAATAAATCTATCCGAGAACATGACATCTCACTCTTGTATGCAATAAGATTCCTTCTTCTTTTCCTAAAGTAAGATTAATAGACAAAAAAAATATAGGATGGATTTACCCTGTATATTTATCTCCCGAAGGCTATACCATCATTCACGCCTTCAAAACTTATCAAACACTCCTTACATGCCCATTTAGATCCCCTCCTATAATTTTTGTTCTCCTTGTGGTATATCTTGAATCAAGCCTTTCAAATCCTTCCAAAATTTTACTTTGGAATATTATTCCAACCCTACCTAAAGTGCGTAAACACTAATAACATTAATGATGTCTTATTTAACTACAAACTTGTGGGCTACAGTCCAATCTCCTATCCTCTTTACATCCACAATATCCATTTTTCCATTCCATATCCAAAATAATGCCTACGTCATTTCTCGATCTAACTTTTCCAGTGTATCAATGCTTAAATCTTAAACTATCCAATTCTTTTGCTTTTTCACCTACCCACTTAGTTTCTTGTTGGCACATAAAATTAATCTTCCTCTTAGTCACAACATCAACAATTTCCATATATTTGCAAGTAAGGGTGCCTTTATTTCATGTTCTAAAACAGGTCCTACTTTCATGAACTAACTTCTTTACCCACACTCGTTCACAAAGATTTGGAGACCCTTGCTTATTTTTTACTGCATCCAAGCAGCGATGTATCCACGCTTTTAGGCACTGACCTAGTGTTAACACTATTGTATACTCGGTCCATATCATAGAGATTCAAAGTGTTTCAATTAAATTCAAGTGCTCCAATTTTAAACAGTAGAATTTATTCTAAGTCTTAAAAAATTTATAATATAGAATATTATTTAATTATTTATATTTTTAAGTTTTTTTTTTTTGACGTTAAAGACAATTTCATTAACTAAAGTCTGGCAATAAATCAAATGTTAAGACTGTAGAAATACAAGGCGGAATTTCTTCGACCCATATGCAATCTAAATTCTTAAGAGCATATTTAGCTAAATAATGAGCAGTTTGGTTGGCTTCACGCCTAACATGCAAAAAATTTAAACTATGAAAACTACCCTTAAAACTAATACAATCTCGAATAATAGAGCCAACATAGTTGGAAGATTGTTGGGGAGCATTCAACACTAAAACGACATTAAAAGCATCTGATTCTGGTATAAGATTCAGAAAAGACATGTCTTTTGCAAATTCTAAACCCTTCCACATAGCTAAGACTTCTGCAACCTCTGAATATGGTAATGAAAAAGACTTGGCAAGAACTAGCACCAACAACCTTCATTATTTCTCACCACAACACCAATACCCCACTTATCACCCTCTATCAGACCTGCTGCGTCAACATTAATCTTATAGAAACCACTAAAAGGAGGTGTCCAATGAACATCAGATATTGGCAAAATTGGACCTCCATTTAGTGTCTTCACCAACACCATACTAACACTCTTAAAATTCACAATAGATCTTTGTGCCTTTTGAATAGTGGCCGCCACATCAACATCAGCCTCCTCAAAACATTTTTTATTTCTAGCACACCATATCTCATAGCACAAGGCCAAAACATGGACTATAATATCCTCATTGACATCAATAATATTTTCCTCTAACCACTTATGAAAAAGAACATACCTAGACTCATGCGAATTAAATACCACACCTAAAGAGGAAGCAAACCATATCTGCTTTGACCAATGACACTCCATAAAGAAGTGTGAAATTGTCTCATTATGTTCCCAACAAAGAACACACAATGAATCATTGCTTATTCCTCTTTTAAACAAATTATTTTTTATTAGTAGTTTTTCATGTAGAATCCTCCAAGAAAAGTGGATGTGTCTTGGAATACTTTTTATTTTCCATAATTCTTTCCACACTTGGTGATTATTGTCCTGCATTGAGCTATGTGAGCCATCTGCTTCACGCCTTGCCTTTAAGAAATGGATGAACTCTTCACAAAAAGAGTAGCTGACCGTGCAACACCCCACACAAATTCATCTTGTAATTGCGAGAAAGAAATTGGCAATTGAATTTGTTGAGCCTCAAAAGGGAAAAAATTTCATTAATTAAAGGAGCATTCCAACATCGAATATCATGGTGAATGAGATCTGAGACAAACATAATATCACAATTAGGGGGTTTAGGGAACCAAATCTTGTGTCCATTTTGATAAGGAAGCCAATTATCCTCCCCTGCATTAATTAGATGACCGCCTCCTACTCTCCAAATATCAGCTTTCTCAATAATATTCACTCGTGCTTGCCAAATACTTCTCCATGTATAACTTGGGTTGTAATTAGTTGAAGCTTTCAATAAATTTCTTCTAGGAAAATACCTTGATTTCAAACATTGTGAGATCAATAAGTCGTTGTTGTGCATAATACGTCAACCTTGTTTAGACAACATTGCAAGGTTAAACTCATGAAATGTTCGAAAGCCTATTCCACCTTTCTTTTTTTCCTTACATAATGTCTCCCATTTAATCCAATGAATTTTACATTCACCTTGTTTGCTACCCCACCAGAACTTACTAATCATACTTTCAATATGCTCACATAAACTCATCAGAAGTAAAAAAACAACTCATCACATATGTAGGAATAGCTTGAACCACTGATTTGATCAAAAGTTCTCTCCCATCAGTTGATAGAAATTTTTTTTTCCAACCTTTCAGCTTCTTTCACACCCTATCTTGGAAAAAATTGAAAACCTGTTTCTTAGATCTACAAACAAAAGCAGGAAGCCCTAGATACTTTGAATGACACTCAACAGCCTTAATTTGCATCCAACCTTGGAACAAAATTTTACGATCATCAGGTACATTTCGGCTAAAAGAGATTTCAGATTTGTCCAAATTAATAAGTTGACCAGAAGCAGATTGGTAAGTATTAAGAATTTCTTGAATGGTCTGAGAATCTTGAAACGAATCCCTATAGAAAATGAGGTTATCATCTTCAAAAAAATAAATGATTAATTCTTGGGGCTCCTCTAGCAATTTCAATTCCATGAAGGCCCTTTTCTGCTTGTGCCTTATTTAGAAGCCCAGAAAAAACCTCAGCATATAAGATAAATAGGTAAGGAGATAAAGGGTCCCCTTGACGTAGGCCTCCTTGAGGATAAAACTTGTGACAAGGACTTCCATTCAACAAAACAGAGAAAGAAACAGTGGAAATACAATTGAAAATCAAGTTATGCCATTTCTGAGAAAACCAACTTTAATAAAAAAATTCCACTCGATACGATCTTATGCTTTTGACATATCTAGCTTTAACGCCACACACCCATTCTTGCCTTTTTTTCCCCTCATATAATGGAAAGATTCAAAAGCTAGTAAGGCATTATCAGTAATTAAACGTCCCGGCACAAAAGCACTTTGGAATTTTCCAATGATATCTTGAAGAATCAATTTCAACCTATTTGCAATTGTTTTCGTAATTATTTTAAAAATGACATTGCAAAGAGAAATAGGTCGAAAATCACCTAGCACCTTCGGCTTCTTCTTTTTTGGAATAAGACAAATATATGTATAATTAATGTTGCTATGATTTCCACCACCATTGAGAATCTTCAAAGCAAAAGAAGTCACATCCTTGCCAACTATACTCCAAAATTGTTGATAAAATAAAGCAGTCATTCCATCCGGTCCCGGGGCAGCATGAGGCTTTAAATTTTTAGCGGCTAGGGAAACCTCATTTTCTGTGAACTCAGCTTCCAATATGTTACGCATAACATCTGACAATCTATCTTTGACCACTTGCACAGCTTCAGTAATTCTTTCTGGGTGACTTGTAGAGAAAAGATCTTGAAAGAAATTATGAAAAACTCTGGCAATGTCTTCCTCATCATCAAATTTTTCCCCATGATCGTCACATATAGATTCCACCCAATTTCTAGATTTTCTTTGAGAAGTTTTTTGATGAAATTTTTTTGTATTTTTATCTCCATGCTTTAACCACAAAGCACGAGACCTCTGAGCCCACCAAATTTCTTTACTCTCCACTAAGTCATTCAATCTAGCCTCAACTCGTCTAATTTCTGACATCATCCCCTCATGATGGGTTTGCTTATTAAGATCATCCAATTTCTTTTGAACAATTTTTATCTGATTGGGAATACCACCAAAATGATCCTTACTCCAGTTAGAAAGATCCTTAATTTCTAGAAAACTAGTGGTCACGCAATTGAAAAAAATGTGGTCACACAGACCATATATTTGGTTAACTGAAATTTTTCAGAGTAGTACAAAAGGGTGTATACATTAAGGGTGCGTTTGTTCAAGTTATAATTGTAGATTCCTGGGAGTAAAATCATAAAAACTTACATGCCTATGTTTGTTAGAAGTTTACTAAATTTTATTCCCAGACATAAAATGTTCCTGGGAATAGAAAAATTTTCCCAAAGAAAATGGTGGAAATAAAGTTCCTATGAAGATGGGAATAAAATCATGTATAACCTATTATAATCCCAAGTTTTAAGGTTCCTTGGAATATTATAATGTTAACCAAACATCTTTTTTCTAAAATACCTTGGAATAAAATTTACATCTATATATTCCAAGGAATGTTACTCCTAGAAATAAATTTGGTAAACTTGAAACAAACACACCCTAAGGGTGTCTATCAATCTTTATTCTATCATTATCGTGGGATTTTAACCTCTTATCTGTTTACATTTTCCATATTTATGATTTGGTGATTTTTTTCATAATTTTCCTCTAAATTTATGTTGATACCATTTAGATTTTTTCTAGTTACACTCATGGTATTTTTGGTTACACCCCAAGTTAACCAAAATACCCTTATTTACTTTTTAAAATTTCAATCATTATCGTCAATTTTATTCCTCTATTTCTTCTTGTTCCTTTACATTCCTCTTCTTCTTCCTCTTCCTACATGAATCTTTCCCTTTCATTTTCCTCTTTTTAAAGGTTTCATGAAATTCAAAAATTATACTCTTAATTACTGTCATGCTAATCATCTTCAATTCCACCATGAATGCCTTCCTTCTCTCTTCCCAATCATTCCACACTTTCATTTGTTAACAATGCAGCTACAAAATGGAAAAAGAGAGATGAAGAACAAAGACGACTAAGGTTTCGTAGAATATTAATAGATTAATATTACAAAAGGTTATAAGAGAATATACAATAAAATAGACAAGACTCACGAATTCCAAAACAATAAGTACCATTATCAAACAAAATGAAAACTCATTCAATAATATCGAAATTGGTGGCTTCGAAACAATAACCTCTTTGATAGAAAACAAACAAATGCCACGTGAGTTCAACATATCACCGAAACAAACAAAAATGATGTCGAATATCTCTACACCAATAGCATTCAAAATTTAAAAGTTGACCAACTAATAAAATTAGCGTAACCTAGAAGAAGAAACAAACTGGAATCGTAGCTTGCAAACTGAATCGATCATCAAATACCAAACCAAATATATTCCCAAACTTGTGGGATTCGACAACGGAAGCGACTAGTGATTCAAGGCGGATCAAACCATGCTCTTGATACCATATTAACAATGCAGATACAAAATAGTGAAAGAGAGATGAAGAACAAAGACGGCTAGGGTTTTGTAGAATATCAATAGATTAATATCTCAAAAGGTTATAAGAGAATATATAATAAAACTTAATGGATTATAACTTACTAATATAAAAGCCCAGTAACTTAAACATAATACTTTATTATCTAACATAATCTCAATCCCCATTCATCTGTCTCATTTTGTTGATCTTCTCCTTCCCTCATATTCACATGTTGGAAAAATGAGATCAGCCACAATTGTAAAAATATCTCCAAATCCAAATGATTTCAACAAATTAAAAATATTGTAACTTCACTGAATTTATACGATTGAGTGTTCCAGATACGAGTCCATCTTTGCTCCATTTATGTTTCCTCAATTTACCCTATTTCAAGACTTAGATGGATGACATATGGCAAAATTAAATCTAACGGTTATGATTAAAAGATGAAGAATAAAAAGGATCTAGGTAATAAAAAATAAAAAGCAATCACATGTTCTGTTTTCTCATAGCTTTCCATCTTCCTCCCTCATTATCATTGCCGCCGTCGCTGGCGGAACCACTATCCTCCCATACCAGCGCTGTATCTCTTTCCTATCCTCACACACCATTCTTCGTCGTCGTCGAACTCATGAGTGAACTCCACCATCCCGCAACCAACACGCCGTCGCCGTCTCCGACCATCCCAGCGCAAAGCAGAAGCTGTAATCTGAGGTTTATGTGAGTTGTGTACCTTTGCAAAGAATAAGGTATACTTTGAGGTTTCTATAACAATAAAAGGTACAGTTTTGCAGAGAACACAATCCATTTGACTAGTTCCTGTTCAAAGCATAAACCACCGGCACATAAACCAAATTAAGTAAACAAATTGATTTCAAGTAGAGCGATCCGGCCATCCTCCTCAAACTACAGTCAAGGTAGTCATTCCAATTCCCAGAATCCTTTCAAATCTAATTTCCTTAGAAATCATTGGTTACACAGCATTTCAAAATTGTAAAGTGTAAACCTTACGGACAACTCGATTAAGGCTAACGAAAAAGAGAGAGGCGGCGCTGAATGGGGCGCCTTCAAGACGCTAGAAACGAGCGCCGACAACGGTGCCGGCAAGGAGAAGGGGGGGAGGCGACGGCGATGATGATGAGGGGAAGGAACACGTCTGTCACAGAGAAACCAGTTTTCGTGATTGTTTTTATTTTTTATTTTTATTACCTAGATCCTTTTTATTCTTCATCTTTTAATCATAACCGTTAGATTTAATCTTGCCATATTATCCATCTAAGTCTTGAAATGGGGTAAATTGAGGAAACATAAATGGAGCAAAGATGAACTCTCCAGGTACACTCTTTCCTAAAAGAGAATTGGTCTTGAGACTCGTCAAACATTTTTATCTTTTTTTTTAAGAGTAAAATACACTCCGCTCCCTTGAATGATAATAGTATTACACTTCCCTCCCCTCTTTTCTAAAACACACAATTCCTTCCCTTGTGAGATAATAATATTATATATTTAGTCCATTTCAAAATTTTCAATTAAATTTTGTAGTTAATTTCCATTAGACCTAAAGTTCATTACTATAATACCCTTTTCCTTGCACATATCTTCATCTTTCATTCGTTTACATCACCATAATGGGCATCGTTGAGATTAGAAATTTGCGTGCATCTTCAATTGTCCTCTAAACTAACCACCCTATGTCTATTTGTGTGCATCTTTCTCTCCATTTTTTCCTCTTGAAAGATACTTGATTGCAACGCTGATGGTTGTCAATAGACGAGAGGAGTATTTCCCAATATCAGTGAAGAAAGGCATGCATTTCCAATTTCAACGCATGTCCTAAGTAATTTGAAGAGAATAAATTGCACAATTAGCAATTGCCTTCAATTTTAGTGGGTTGTGATCATTGATGATGTTATTTTTTTTAGATAAGCATGTGTGGTGATGTTGGTGACATTAGGCAAAAGGGTATTATAGTAATGAATAAAATTTCTAATGGAATTTGATTTAAACTTAACTGAAAAGTTTAAAATGGGTTAAATATATTATATTATTATCTCTCAGGGGAGGAAAATGTGGGTTTTAAAACTAGAAGGAAGGAGAGTGTAATATCGAAATCATTCAAGGGAGGGGAGTGTATTTTCCTTTTTTTTAAAGATAGAAAAAGGAAATTTCTTTAGAATTAACCCAATCACAAAATGTGACTAAGAACCGTCCAAGAAATAACAATACAATACCATTAGACCATCCACAATGGTAGGTACTTAACCTATTTAGCACCACATTAAATAGACACCTCCATTGTGGAGTAAAATATATAGGTGTCTATGGAGAAGGGTGGCTATGGAAGCACCCTCTCTCTCATCATTTTTTGTTGGTCGTATTTAATAAATTAAATGAATTTTGTTGAAATGTAATGATATAAAATTATTTGTGGGACCTATTTAATAATTTCTTTTGAGGTGTTGGGTTGAAGAAAATTGGTGTTTATTAAGTATTACCATAAAATTAATGATGTCGACATATGAGACCAATTTAAGCACTCAATTTGGGGTGCTCTCTTCTGGATGACCTTAGACTAAGAATTCTGCTCTTTACCCAACACATTTTGATCATTCTCAAATGAATTTCCAAAAATACCTCTGCGTGAGTTAACTTACGTAGAGATTTACACAGAGATTTACATTAACGTGAGGTAACTCACACATAGATTTGCACTAGCGTGAGCTAACTCACGCAGGGGTATTATAGTCATCTCAGTTGGGAATGAACATTTTTGGTCGGGTGAAGAGCAGAATTCTTAGACTAGATCTAAAAAAACAATAAGATTGGTTGCAAACTTAAAACTACCAGATCCAAAAATGAGACTTAATTGTACGCTTGAAGTAAATCTCCTTTTGTATAAGTGTCGATCAACTGGTTTACAAGGGCGCCACACCAAAATCCTCCTCTATTGCAGCAAAATCTACGAGATAAGATGATGCGAGTTTCTTAAAAAACAAAAATAGATAGATGATGAAAGTACGTGAATTCAATTTCAGTGTGTGAATACAAAGTTGTCATTATACTACTTAAATTAAGTTTACCTTCACATTGATAAGGGTGTAACTAGAAAAATCCTACAATTTATTGATGTGACTCTTAACTCATGAATTTCCTTTCAAATTTAAAACTAAAATTCCAAAAAGCAAAAATACTGCACCCTAATTAAAACTAGTTGGGTTAAATATGATATTGGTCCCTAGAAACACTGCTAAAAAAACAAAAATTAGTGAGGGATATTTAGTGAGGGAAAACGTGAAATCCCTCTCTAATTCCGTCACTAAATTTTGCGACCAATGAATTTGTGAGGAATTTCATTTTTTCCGTCATTAATTTCCCTCGCTAATTTTGCTTTTTCTAGTAGTGAAATATACCAACTTTTCGTTTTAGTCCCTCTAAAATTTTCCTTAAACTTTAAGTCCTTCAAAAATTTTCCATCTTCACTTTTGGTCCCTCCTTTAAAGTAAACTCATATGTAGAATTCATGTTTTTGAATAAAACTTTGCAGAAAAATTCATAATATTGTAAGAATCTCTCCCAAATTTTTTTGAAGTTTTTAACAAAAACATGAATTTAATATGAATTTTTATATTTTTTATGGTTAAAAATTCATATTAAATTTATGTTTTGTTAAAAAATTCTAATTTATTTTGGGAAATATTTTTACAATATTCTACACATTTCTACACAATTTCATTAAAAAAAATAATCTAAAATTAACTTAAAAATAGGGACCAAAAGTAATGATTGAAAATTTTATAGGGACTAAAAGTTGAAGGAAAATTTTAGAGGGACTAAAACGAAAAATTGGTATATTTATAGGGGTCAAAAACATATTTAACTCTTAAAAGTTTGATGTGCTCTCAAGTGTACAAGCTGTTTTTGATATTTTTTTTATTTTGAAGAAAAGTCACATGACTATGATAGTTGAGTGTCATGTTAATAAAAAATCTCACATGAGCGTAAATTTTAGGAGAGAAACTACCAAATTATGGGAAAACATAAGAGGACGAAATTCTTGAAAAAAGTGGGGAAAAAAATCGTACAATTGCGACAAGTGTAAGACAACATAACACAATTAAGTCTAATATATAATCAGGGTTGAAATTGTTGTGGTCAAGGGCAAACTTATAATTTGGACCCTAATTAATAATCATATAAAAAAAAATTAAATTCCTAAATTGTGAAAATAATTTGCTTGAAGATGGTAGTTTTTATTACGTTAAGAAATAATCTAATAAAAACACCAATCCTTATACAAAAAATATTGAAACTTTTATTTAATTTTCAAATGTTCATACAAAACAATTTCTATGAGTATTTATAGATGCAAAGTCAGAAATAATTATGTCTACATCAATATGTTTTAATATATCTTTCTTAATACATAAAATGGTTAGACCATTCAACTTTTTTTTTTTGACATTGACTATATCAAGTAGTTTTTCAATAATTTAACTTTGAAAAGCGTATTTATAAAGATGCAAGAGTCACCGACATTGTTAAGAGAATTCAATAAGATATTGAAATATTTTGATAACAATCAGCAACTTTGACAAACTGAGGAATTCCAAATGCTGACATCAACACAGTTGACAAAGCTTTTTGCAATACTTTCAATTTAAAAAAAGAAATTTATTTGCATCAACATTCAAATCTCCCTTTAGAATTTAAATATTTTTTTTTGATTCGAGAATAATGGACCCTTATTTTTGTTATTCAGAGGCCCAAATATTAAACTTATTTTCGAGTCCTATGATGGTCGCCCTGCCTCAGTTACGACCTTTTATATAATCAGTGTTAAAAACGTAGACATATGCACTTGAATGACCTCTTTTCTCTTATTGGATAGGGACATGTATGAGCACAAGTTTATTGAGAAGATTGTTGAACAAGTCTTAAGAAATACAAAACCAACTATCTTGCATGTTGGTGATTACCTCGTTGGACTGGAGCACCAAAAGCAACACGTGAATTCGCTTTTGAATGTTGGGCTTGATGATACAATCCACATGGTTGGGATCCATGGGATTGGTGGAATAGGGAAAACTACCCTTGCTCTAGAAGTTTATAATTCAATCGTCAATCAATTTCAATGTCATTGTCATTTTGTAAAAGTCAGAGAAAATTCAGACGAAAATGCTTTGATAAATCTCCAAAAGATCCTTCTGTCCAAAGTTTTTGGAGATAAAAACACAGAGATAACAAGTGTTAGAGAAGGAATTTCAATATTGCAGAAAAGGCTTCCACAAAAGAAGGTTCTTTTACTTCTAGACGATGTTGACAATGAGGAGCAATTAAAGACTATTGCTGGAAGTACCGATTGGTTTGGTCAGGGCAGTAGAGTCATCATCACGACTCGAAACAAAAGTTTGCTAATATGTCATGGGATTGAAAAAACATACGAGATGAAGGGATTGGATGATGAAGATGCTTTTGACTTGGTGGGATGGAAAGCATTAAAAAACAAATATAGTCCAAGCTATAAAGATGTTTTATTAGAACAAAAGCATGGAAGAGAATTGAATGTGATCGAATTGCATAGACTGAAAAATTTGAAGAATGACGAAGGTTTATCAAGTTATGCGAATGTCTTAAAACGTGCCGTAACATATGCTTCTGGCCTTCCACTTGCTCTGGAAGTCATAGGTTCTCAACTTTTTAACAAGACAATAGAAGAATGTAAAGATGCACTTGCTCGTTATGAAAGAGTTCCTCATAACACGATCCAAACAACACTAGAAACGAGCTATTATGCTTTGCAAAACGAAGATAAAGCTGTTTTTCTTGACATTGCTTGTTGTTTCCAAGGATATGAATTGGCAAAGGTCAAACAAATACTTCATGCTCATCATGGGAATATCATGAATGATCACATTACGGTGCTAGTAGAAAGATCTCTCATAAAAATAAATGAGTCTGGTAGAGTGACATTACATGATTTGGTAGAGGATATGGGTAAAGAAATTGTTAGAAGAGAGTCACCTGAATATCCTGGAAAGCGTAGTAGGTTATGGTCTTCTGAAGATATAATTAAAGTTTTACAAAAAAATACGGTGAGTTTATTTATATGGATGGTTTGGTTTTTCACCTTTAACTTATTCATGTAGCTAACTTTTTTTTAGCAATACAATACCTAATGTTGAATTTGTCCTTTTGGCTTTCTGCATTATTAATTGTCACAATATCACCACTTTTTTTTTTATCTGTGTGTGTTTAATTTATATATTCCGTTAGTGTATTTTTACGTAAACTTTCATTCAATGATGTGTTGCTACATCATTTAAAAAAAAAGTAAAATCATATGATGTAACATATTTAATTAATTGATGTACCAAGACATTATTAAATATGTGTATAACACCCACATTATATAAATTAAACTCCTATAAAATTTTTGACAAAAAAAAAAAACTCACAAAATTTTAAATATCTTTAAATACATGGTATAAAGTTCTACCATATATTGATTCGGTTGATTTATCCTGTTTGTTTTGTTTATAGGGAACAAGTAAAATTGAAATCATACATTTCGACTCTTGGATTGAAGTAAAATGGGATGGACAAGCTTTCAAGAAGATGAAAAATCTCAAAACTCTAATTTTTAGTAACGATGTTTGTTTTTCTAAACATCCCAAACATCTTCCAAATAGTCTAAGAGTGCTGGAATGTTGCTGTAATCCTTTTGGGTGGGAGGGCTTTCTCACAAAGGCAAGTATAACATATTTATATCACTTATCTAATAATAATAAATCCGGTTTAATATTATCCATATATTTCTTATTTATTTACATATTTTTCTATTTCCATTTTTTGTGTGCAGGAGTTACAGAATATGAGAGTTTTAAATCTTTATTATCCATATGATAGAGGTTTAGAAGAAATACCTGATATATCTAGTCTCCCAAATTTAGAAGAATTTTCAATTCAAGAATGTGACGAACTAATTACAATTGATAATTCATTTGGTTTTTTGTGTAAACTTAAAATCTTGAGAATTTTAGATTGTAGGCAAATCCAGAGTATTCCACCTCTCAGGTTGGCTTCACTGGAAGAACTCCATATTTCAGGATGTCATGGTCTTGAGAATTTTTTACCTGTGGTAGATGGGTTTGGTGATAAGCTTAAAACCATGAGTTTTAGAGATTGCCACAATCTCAGGAGTATTCCACCTCTCAAGTTGGATTCACTAGAAACACTTGATCTTTCAAATTGTCACAATCTCATGAGTATTGGAACTCTCAAGTTGGATTCACTAGAAACACTTGACCTTCCATATTGTGTTAGTCTTGAGAGTTTTCCACTTGTAGATGACATGTTTCTTGGAAAACTTAAAACCCTACTTGTTACAAACTGTCACAATCTCAAGAGTATTCCACCTCTGAAGTTGGATGCACTAGAAACACTTGACCTTTCAAATTGTTTTGCGCTCGAGAGTTTTTCAAGTGTGGGGGGTGGGTTGTTGGATAAACTTAAATTCATCAATATGGAATACTGCATCTTGCTTAGGAGTATCCCACAACTTAGGTTGACTTCGTTAGAACATTTCAATCTTTCATGTTGTTATAGTCTTGAGAGTTTTCCTGAAATATTGGGAGAGATGAGAAACATACCAGGACTCCTCTTGGATGAAACTTCCATTAATGAGTTGCCATTTCCATGTCACAATCTTACTCAGCCTCAAACATTTCATCCATGTGAGTGTGAATATATTGGGCAGTGGCAAGATTATAGTTATACACCTGGTGTTCAACTTACCATCCTGAATGAAGAAAAAGTGATCCCAATACAATCTTCGAATGTAAAGTATATTTGTGTCAGGAACATCAAACTTTCAGATGAATTATTGTCAAAAACTCTTATGTTGTTTGCCAATGTGAAAGAATTACACCTAGCTGACAATCAACTCACAATTATTCCTAAATCTATAGAAAACTGTCATTTTTTATGGAAACTTCTCTTGGATAATTCTAAGAAACTTCAGGAAATCAAAGGGATTCCTCCATGCTTAAGAGAGTTATCTGCACTAAACTGCATGTCATTGACTTCGTCATGCAAAAGCAAATTACTAAATCAGGTTATGATTTATTTTGTTTTTAATTGTACTGTATTTTATATTCTTCTTGATATAGTTAAACTTACATTAATTATTTATGACCAATAGAAATTACACGAGGCTGGAAAGACTCGGTTTCGTTTGCCACGGGCAAAGATTCCAGAGTGGTTCGACCACCAATACGAGGCAGGAATGTCAATTTCTTTCTGGTTTTGTGGCAAGTTTCCTGCCATAGCTCTCTGTTTTGTTTCTCCACGTACATGGGGTGATTCTGAACATTCTGCCAGAGTGATCATCAACGGGAATACATTTTTCTATAAATATGGTTTGAAAACTGTTGACCAATCACGTCCTCCGGACACATATCACTTGCATCTTTTTCATATGCAAGCGAAAATAAATGTTAATTTGGACAAAGCACTTTTAGAAAGTAAATGGAACCATGCAGAGGTTGACTTTGGATTCCCATTCCAGAAAAGTGGAATCCATGTATTGAAAGAGAAAAGTAACATGAAGGATATTCGATTCACCAACCCAGAGAATGATGCTAACATTGTATTCACTCAGGATGAAGTAAGTATATATCATTCATTTGACCCAAATTGCAATAAATTTTTCTTCCTGTAATATTGTACGATGTTAATTTATTTCATAATTTTACCACAGACTTTTTATGTATTCACCAATTCACAATTATAAGTTTTTAATGACAAGTTGGCATCTTTATGCAGAAATTTTGAATTTTTTCCATGTTTTGATAATTGTTAAAAGTCCTCCTACCACTAGAGCTCATTCAAAAGATAATGGGAAAACCAACCAAAACCATGCTGATTTTATATAAAGTTTGTATTTTGTTGAGATTGATATTTCGTGATGCTATTTATTAATTATTACAATGTTTCATGTTGATTGTGTCTATTATATAGTCTCTTGTAGTGAAATTAGATATTTGATATTACTAGGCTCCATGTAGTTTTTGAAAACATTTTTGCTTTTCATTCTTGATAAGGTTATTGATCTTCAACAGGCCATGCTACCAGAGCCCTTTAACTTGTCAACAGAACTGTCATCAACTTCCGATGAAATTGAACCGTTGCCGCACAACTTACATTTGAGTTCATGTTCTAAACGACACTTTTCTGATAAGAGTGTTGCTAACCAGACTGAGCAAATTCAGTGCTTGTCATCATCTAAAAACTTCCTAGACAACCAAGAAAGTGATGCACATGGTAGAAAGAATGTACACCGTGATCGATCTCTTACTATTATTGTTATTATTATTATTAGTATTATTATTTTTATTATGTTGCAAATGTTATTATATTAGGCAGCAGTTGTTATATTAACGTGCATCAGTTATGTATTAAGAACAGTTATGCTTTTAGGCAGTTTTTATAGATTAAGTTATCAGATAAATAGGGAATCTGAAGGGCAATGTCAATAGGCATTTTATTGGGAACTGGTTATCGGTTGGGAGAGACCAAGGTCTCAAATTCTTGGAGGTAGAGACCCAAGACTCTCAAATTCCTTGGGAACCTATTGTGAAATCATATTATACTATCAATAAAAGTAAGTTATTTCTATTATATTTCTATGTTTGGCACCAGTTTCTATCACATTGTTGTTTGATTATGTGAGTAATGTTAATACAGAAAGACCGGAAGGAATCATTGTCATCGTGTTTTTAACCAAATGATGTTAATACATCAATGCACAAGATCTCACCTCCACATTCTGTAGCCGCAATAATTCGGAAATCCCTGATTTGAAATTTGTCCCTTGTACAGATAGTTTGTTACATACACCTGCAGAGTCAACACCTTGAAGGAAATTGTTGCTCGGTTCTGATGTTAAGCCTGACAATATGACTGTCCAAAAGTCATATTCTCAGGATTGCTCGACTTTACACTCACAAAAGGCAGTGATGATTTGGACAATAGAGTAGACATGTATAAACCTAGCAGAGGATGTTCTGAGGACCTCAAATCTTTTGATTCCGTTTCCCTACCTCAGGAGGTATAGCTGCCATCTTGTTTGGTTTTAATTCTGGACTTACTCTTTAAATCGTACTTTGATATTCACTTAATTATTTTATTTTGTACCTTTCAAAAGCAATTTTTTCACTCGTTTATGTAATTGCTTTCTTGATAATTTGTTTGTTTCTCAACGCAGGTAGAAGAAAGCCTTAGTCATTCCTTTGAGGAAACCAACGTAGATCAAACTGGTTTGTATGAATCGGATAACAATCTTTCACCATTAGTGTGATTAACTATATATTTGGTATGTTATAATTCTATTTTATTATTATTCACACAATTTCTTAGTAATAAACAATCTACCTAATTATTCAAAAAAAAAAAGAAAAAATCTACCTAACTGATTTTATTCCGCCCAATAGGAGAAGCTGAAGAGCAGATTGAGATTTTGGAAAAGATTGTGCCAAACTGGCTTTGCAAGAAGGTGATTTCTTCTGGAGACACTATGTACTGGTGGGTCTCTTTCTTTTTTTCACTGAATAAATATTTGTTTGGACTACAAGAAACATAGAACTCTGAATTTATGTTTGATATAATGGAATAGCAGAACTTTTGATGACATTAGTTAGTGTTGTTCTGAGCCAAAATCCTCTCATTTACTTCAAAGTACTCATTTATTAATTTTATTTATGTTCTTATTCTTATAGTTTATGAAACTTGTAACATTTGCAGCGTTAAGAATGTGTTGGATTTGGACTCGGTTCGATCAAGGCTTCTCAACAGTGTGCGCAAAGGAGATGAGTGAAGGGTTTTTGTTGAATGAGATAATGAACGTCAATTGATATGATGCAAATGATTGTTGGTAATGTTGTGCACAGCAAGGGAATTGTTTGGTTGGTGTTTTGTGCTCATTGTTTTAGTTACAATTTTGAGTAACAGGTATAGTGAATACCATGGGACTAGAACACCATACACAGCGCCAAATTGTAGCGTCACAAATACCGTGGAAAAAAGTGCATTGGGATATATGGCATTGCTGGGTATGTTGTGATTCATTTTTCCAAAATCACTCCAATTACTACAGAACTCTTTCAAAAGATGATTGCGAGGATCAAACTCCAAATATATCAGGCATAGGATCAGCTACTCACTACTACACACATACTCTTTTGCAACATTTTTTGGTAACACACAAAAAAATTGTTACTGTTTACTTTTATTTCTAACACGGAAATAAGTGTTAGCAACAGTTTTTTTACTCAACTTTTTCAATATATTTTTTTTGACAAAAACTTTTCAATGTTTTGTTATTTAACTTTTTTTTAGCTTCCTCTCCAATTTTTACTTTTTTTTGCAACGTTTTCACTATATTTGTCACAATTTGTTTCCTCCTATTGTTTTCCATCTCAAATTTTCACTCCCATTACTTCATCATTGTCTCGAAACTTCATAGAACCAAATCCCTCGCTTTTGCAATTGGATCAGGCCACCATCGTCTCCGATCACGCCGTTGTCGCTCCGCTTCTGAGCAATCTTCATTCTTAGATGTGTGGTTTCTCTCTCTTCGAAGGTACAGTGGTTTTCTCGCACTTCAAAACTGGACCAATCCAGTAGAAAAACCGCAAACCGAAACCGCAAAAAAAAAGCATTTGGTTTGAATGTATTCGGATCACTCACTTTTTTACTCAACCATATGGTTTTGTTCTGTTACTGTTTTTATTTTATCAACTGCAGCATTAGAAAAACGTTAATTGAACCTATGTCACCTAGACCAATAAACTTTTATAAAAAGACATTTTTTTTATAAACTTTTATAAAAAGACATTTTTTTTCTCTTGTTATTCTTTGCTTTTAATTTAAAAAATGAACTTTTATAAAATAAAATTTTATAGAATGATAAATCTTAGTCTTTTACATTTCTTATATAATAGGATTACTTTTTGTCCACATTTTAAATTTCGTCTATATAGTTTTGTGAAAATAAAATTTTAATGTAGGATGAAACTGAAAACATTTTCAGAAACATTATTGAAAATATGTTGTGTTATAATTTTTTAACTCGATTTTAATGTTGGAAACAAAAAAATTTACTGTCTCGAAAAAACCGCACCAACCAATATAACTCAAACCGTATTAGTTTAGTTTAGTTTGAATTTTATTTTAAAAATCAACCGAACTAAATTAAATTGGATGCTTTTTATCTTACGATTCACATTTCTTTTAACCTCAAAATCGATTAACACTGTAAAAAGAATAGACAGGCAAGTCTGTCCCCGTCTGAACACCATTGTATGTATATAAAATCAGTCCCCACCACAGAAAGTTGCTTTCTTTCAACATGCACATGTTGCTTTCGTTCACCACGTCAATTTGTTCACATGCTGGATTTTTTTCTTTGACAAGTCCAAATTGGATTTTTATTGTATTAATTATATTTAATTATTTTTACTAAAAGTATATTTGACTGTTTTTTGAAAGGATGTATATTTGATTGTTACTTTTTTTTTTGTTTTTGACTATATTTGATTTTTATTAACTATGATTTGATTTAAAATGACTGGTATTAATTATATTTGGTTTAGAAGATATATCGTCAAATATGGCATTCTCTATTTTTCTTTACTGGAATAAAATAATAAATTTAAGGGGAAGATTTTATAAAGAAAGCTTGATGCATAGAAAAAAATCATCAAATATGGATTATCTTAATTAGAAAAATCCGATTTGCAATTGATTAATGATAAATTCATAAATATGCAGTATCATATTTCATGAATTCAACAAAGTTTTCTATATTCTTTCAAAAAAAAAGCAAAGTTTTCTATATTGGATATCCTATAATGATCCCAATTTTTTGAATAAAAATAAAATTTAAATAAAGTTTTTCTTAAAAAAAAAAGTGTAATAGTTTTTTTTTTTTTTTAAAGGAAATGTAATAAAGTTTTGGTTCACTTACTTCACTAATGCATAATTTTTGTCCATAATAATTTTCTTGCAGTTTCAATCTCCTTATTTTTCAATTAGATTCAATGTTATTATTATCTTCTCAATTATTAAAATAATAAAAATTAAATAAATATGAATTAGACAATAATTGAAAGATTCAAAAAGAAACATGATTTTTTTTCCAATCTTAAGAAATTTTTTATACTATATAATAATAGATATGTAACATAACTTACTCCATCTTATAGAGGCCTCATATATTTTTCACCTCAGTTGTTTTTCTTAGTTTTCTTACATAAGAAAAATATCAAAGATGAGTAACATTGATGAGAAAAAGCCACATGCAGTGTTAACTCCATTTCCAGTTCAAGGCCATATCAATGCATTGTTGAAACTAGCAAAATTACTTCACCTTAGAGGCTTTCACATAACCTTTGTTAACACCGAATACAATCACAAACGTTTGCTCAAATCAAGAGGTGAAAATGCCTTTGATGGTTTCACTGACTTTACCTTTGAGACTATACCAGATGGTTTAACTCCAAAGGATGGTGATGGTGATGTTAGTCAAGACCTACACTCTCTTGGTGAATCAATCATAACAAACTTTCGCCACTTCTTTGATGAACTTCTTGCTAAACTTCATGACTCTGCCACTGCTGGTCTTATCCCCCCAGTCACTTGCTTAGTTTCTGATTGTTACATGCCATTTACAGTAGATGCTGCTGAAGAACATGCCCTCCCAATTGTTCTTTTTGCCCCATGTAGTGCATCTTATTTCTTGGCTTGTTTGCTCAGTCCTAAAATGTATCAGAATAGTCAACTACCATTCAAAGGTAATCATTTGTGTTCCCTTTTTCTTCTTAAGAGATTTGTGTGTGTTTTTGTGTGTATGTTATTGTTTTTAAAAAAGGTTTGCGGTCACAATATGGGCCAAACATCAATGTTGCGATGTCTCTATAATTGCAATTGAGGTTGCATCAGCCACATTTGATTGGGATTATATGCGATATCAGTATGATAGCACAACCAAAATTATTATTGCAAACGTGATTTTAAACCATGATATATATTTATACCTATGACTTTAAGCTATTGATTTTTGCAATTATGACATGCAGATGAGAGTGATCTAACAAATGAATATTTGGACACTAAAGTTGACTGGATCCCAGGTTTGAAAAACTTCAGATTGAAGGATCTTCCTAGGTTAATAAAGACAAAAAATCCTAATGACTTGACGATAAGATTTGGCACTGAAGTGGCAGATAAATGCCATGGAGCCTCTGCTATTGTATTCAATACTTCTAATGAGCTTGAGAGTGATGTTATGAATGCTTTCTATTCTATGTTCCCATCTCTATACACCATTGGTCCATTAGCTTCTTTTGTAAATCAAATTCCACAAAATCATTTGACATCTTTAGACTCTAATCTTTGGAAAGAAGATAGTAAATGTCTTGAATGGCTTGAATCAAAAGAACCAGGATCTGTTGTTTATGTAAATTTTGGCAGCATCACTGTTATGTCTCGAGAGAAGCTCGTAGAGTTTGCTTGGGGTTTTGCCAACAGCAAGAAACCCTTTTTGTGGATCATTAGGCCCGATCTTGTCATTGGTGGCTCGGTGGTTTTCTCATCTGATTTTTTGAAAGAAATTTCAGATAGAGGACTAATAGCAAGTTGGTGTCCACAAGAGAAGGTATTGAACCACCCTTCAGTCGGTGGATTCTTGACTCATTGCGGATGGAACTCAACCACTGAAAGCATATGTGCTGGAGTTCCAATGTTATGTTGGCCATTTTTTTCTGATCAGCCAGCAAACTGCAGATATATTTGCAATGAATGGGAGATTGGAAAGGAAATCGATACGAATGTAAAGAGGGAGGAGGTGGAGAAACTGGTCAATGAATTGATGGTGGGAGAGAAAGGAAAGAAGATGAGGCAAAAGGCCATGGAGCTGAAGAAGAAGGCGGAGTTGGACACTAGAGCTGGAGGTTGTTCATACATGAACTTGGAGAAAGTGATTAAGGAGGTGTTGCTTAAACAAAATCAAGCTTAAGTCACTTTTATACAATATATACAGTTTTGTTAGGAACAAATAATTCATATTTTATGTGTTTCTATGTTCTTAATTATGAACATCAACAATTTAGTCAGAAACATTGTAATGATGTATTCCTGTTCATCAAGTTCATTCTTCATAAATAAAGATCACGTACCTTTATTTTCCCCTTCAAATTTTGATTGATTAAATTCACCTGGATCAAAGAAAGAAAATAGTTCAAAATCATATTAATATTAAATTTATATTCTTCTTTATATATTTTATAAAATTTCTTAGCACTACATTGTCGGCTTCTTGTTGCATAGATTGAATTCAAAGGTTCTTTCTTATATAAACATTCAAAAACATTCACTGATGTTTGCAAATGCAAATTGTGTGGAATCATCAATGTCCCCTAGCTCCGGACTGATGCAAAAAATGCTTATCTATAGATCATGACGCACACCTGCTAAATCAGCTATACCCTTCACCTTGTGCAAGCTACAAAATAGCAACATGCTAAAAACAACAAACAACTGCGCCTAGCGCATGGGGGCAATAGTCAAACCGAAAAGTAAAAAACTTTCAACATGAGATTTCAAGACATATTTTAACATTCCTATTAGTCAAAATAAGGGTTTATTAAAGTTACAACAATGATCATTTTACCACTGTTATTAAATGGATTTAAACTTTGTCCCTTGGAGTTAAAAGCTCAAACTCTTACCATTGGGATTGTAATACATGCATAAACAAAGACTGGTAAAAAAATTAGAGGACACAAAGCCCTTATGGAAGGCAGTGTTGATAATGAAGACGGCATATCTGTGCACAAGAAAAGTAAAAGGGACTAAATTTTTTGTGATGTCCAATGTCTGACTGATTCAAGCATGGAAAATAATAGCCAATAGACTATCATAAAATAAAAGTGGTCATAATTATTTTCTTTGTAAAACAAAAATCTTTGATGTCAGAACTATCTTATACTTACTTGAATAGAAGTGTCTTCTAGTTCAATTTTGAAACTGAAACGTATGGAGTTGGTCTACAAGCATGTGACGATTTTGTTTGATAATATCTTTCTACTGGTTGCAATTCCATGCAAGTATGTGTTAGATATAGTTTCATATTTGTTGAAATTAGTTTAGTATTGTTTAAGATAGTTATAAGTTAGTTATGATTATTGCTTATAAAAAAAAGTTAGTTATGATTAGATGTAAATTGGTTATATTAGTGATCTTAAGATCACAATATAAAGTATTTCTCAACTTTATTCTATCAATTCCAAACTAAATCTCAAACCACATCTAACTAACGGTATTTAACTTGGATAAGTGTTCAATTTTAAGTCTTTAATTTATTGTTCAACTCAATTTTACGTAAATATATATAAACACAAATTATTTTATATTCAACGCACTTTTTAACAAAAACGAATTTTAACAAATCAATTCTCACCACCGCATACCAAAGGCATTCTTAAGTTTGTGCTATAAACTTTTTAATAAAAAACTGTTTTCCTTCTCTCACGTAACAAAAAGTGGTGACTTGACTAGTATGCATCAATTATTGTGTCACTTAGAATTATTTCATATTATAAGAAAAAGATCTCACACTTTGAATTTGATTTTGCTTTCCTTGTCTATTGTCTCTATCTTCTTTTCCACAAATCCAAAATAAATTTGCTTTATCTTTATTAAACCATTGGCTTCCCTTAGCTCAACATTCAAACACAAACTCAAAAATGAGTGATAAAAAACCACATGCTGTGTTAATTCCATATCCAGTTCAAGGCCATATCAATCCATTGTTGCAACTAGCAAAACTTCTTCACCGTAGAGGTTTTCACCTAACCTATGTAAATACTGAATACAATCACAAACGGTTGCTCAAGTCAAGAGGTCAAAATTCCTTTGGTGGTTTCACTGATTTTAACTCTGAGAGTATTCCAGATGGTTTATCTCCAGCGGATGGTGATTGCGATGTTAGTCAAGACATTTACGCTCTTTGTAAATCAATCAAGAAGAATTTTCTACAACCTTTCCGCGAACTTCTTGGTAGACTTAATGACTCTGCAACATCTGGTCTTGTCCCTCCAGTTACTTGCATAGTTTCTGATATTAGCACGTCCTTTACTATACAAGCTGCTGAAGAACTTTCAATCCCTAATGTTTTCTTTAGTCCATCCAATGCATGTACATTTCTGACTGGTATTCATTTACGTACATTGCTAGATAAAGCTCTCATACCAATAAAAGGTAACAATTAATCTTCTTTCTTTCTTCATATGTGTAGAGTAGTTAAAGTGTTCATATGACATATATTTGGAGTGTGGAGATTCAATTTCAAACTAACAACGTTGTAAATTTTATTTGCAGATGAGAGTTATCTGACAAACGGATATTTGGACACTGAAGTGGACTGTATGCCAGGACTGCAGAACTTTTGACTGAAGGATTTGCCTGCCTTTATACGGATTAACGATCAAAATGATTCGATGGTAGATTTTATCGTTGAAGCAGCAGGAAGGGCTCACTGAGCCTCTGCTTTTATTTTTAATACTTCTAATGAACTTGAGAAGGATGTAATGAAAGTTCTCTCTTCGACGTTCCCTAATATTTATGCTATTGGCCCTTTATCTTAACTTTTAAGTCAAAGTCCACATAATCACTTGGCAAGTTTAAGTACCAATCTTTGGAAAGAAGATAACAAGTGTCTTGATTGGCTTGAATCAAAGGAACCGAGGTCTGTTGTTTATGTGAATTTTGGGAGCATGACAGTTATGACTTCAGAAAAACTGTTAGAGTTTGCATGGGGTTTAGCAAATAGCAAGCAACCCTTTTTGTGGATCATTAGGCCCGATCTTGTCATTGGTGGCTCAGTTGTTTTGTCATCGGAGTTTGTGAATGAAATTTCAGATAGAGGCCTAATTGCGGATTGGTGCCCGCAAGAGCAAGTATTGAACCATCCTTCAATTGGTGGATTCTTGACTCACTGTCGATGGAACTCAACGACCGAAAGCATATCTGCTGGAGTTCCAATGTTGTGTTGGCCATTTTTTGCTGATCAGCCAGCAAACTGTAGATATATCTGCAATACATGGGAGATTGGAATCGAAATCGATACTAATGTGAAGAGAGATGAGGTGGAGAATTTGGTCAACGAATTGATGGTGGGAGATAAAGGAAAGAAGATGAGGAAAAAGATAATGGAGATGAAGAAGAAGGTGGAGGAGGACACGAGACCTCGTGGTTGTTCATACATGAACTTGGAAAAAGTGATTAAGGAGGTCTTGCTTAAACTAAATCACACTTAAGTGACTTTTTTATGCAATGTAGTGTTATATTGATCCATTATCATGTATAGGATAAATTAAGGCAAAACAATCATTGAAGTTGAATTCTACAGCTTTGAATAATTGAAGTTGGGGTAGGTAAGGATTTTGCACACTATGTTGAATTCCATTATCATGTATAGGATAAATTAAGGCAAACCAATCATTTTGCTGTGTGTACAGGTTTAAATTAATATCGTTCTATATTATACAAGATTTATAGTTTTGTTAGGATTAACTAATTAAATACAATTCATAAGTAAATATTTAAAATAGAAATCAGTTTTAAAATAAAATAGACATGGTAAGCTTACTTAGGTTGAAGGTTTTAAAGTGTTTAGCATTGACACTTCACATTAATGTGTGTTCTGTCGAACACATGTTGATATTTGACACCTAAACGACCCTGACACATATAGTTACATTCATTTGAAGTGAAAAATATTGGTGGGAATATGTACATGAGCATTCTATTTCTCTGTACGTAGAGGATATAGTTTCAGAGCTTTTTTCTTTTAGGAATTCATTTGATCAATAACAGAATTATAAATTTTATGTTTTTCTCTATTTTGTATTTGGATGCAGTATAATGAATCGTTTAAAACTAAGATAAGGAAGGATTTTCACTAGCAACCTTTGTCTACAATCACAATTTTACGCACTCGTACAGCCAGCAGCTCGAAGTTATTAGATTAAGATTGGACGACTCCAATGTTAAGTTTGCTTTTAAAATGGATTCACATATCTTACAATAAGAGATGTCCAATATTTGATGAAATGACTTCGAGCTGTTGATTGAATTAATTCTGATCGCGTGGAAATTGTGCTTGCATGCAGTTCAAATTCACATGTATGGTCTAAAAAAAATCTGGAAATAAATGTCGAAAAGTTCTAGCTTAACAGACAATAAATAACAAAATTGTTAGGCCAGTGCCGTAACTGGGATTTCCAATCCATACTTCTCCACTTATGTGTGCGAGTTTTCAACAATTCTTGCATTTCAACTATCAACAAGAAAAGAACGGAAATAGTATGAACCATGAAAAATATATTATTTTTCAACGGGTCTTGTTAACGAGTTTCCCCAGGGCACTCTTTAAGGATCCCAAAATTGAAAACTATTCCTTTAAAGAGTCAAATATTACAAATTACAATGCATTGATAACATATTACAAATTGCTAGCAGAAAATATAAAAGAAACATATTTTAAGGCTGAGATTTGTTCCAATTTTATGAGGGATACTTTTACTATAAATATAGACTTTGTATCAGAGTAAACCTAGAGATAGAGCGGGCTGAAACAAGGATTTAGAAACCAACAAGAAAACTAAGGTATGTATAGAGTTTGCTCTTGGCCACAAACACTAGAGTTAGGGTTGATTCACCCTGGGAGACACTATTAGGATTGAGTCTCTTGGTCACGGGAAGTGATTGGGTAGAATTAGGCGGGATACTTATGGTTGTAACCCATTATGATTGTAACCCATTGATATCTCTTTTGTAAAGTTACTCATCATTATAGTGGAACGGAGGGATGCTCTCTCCCCCCGACTAGGTCAGTATTGGATCGAACTGGATAAACAAATTTCGTGTGTTCTCTCTTTCTTTTCTCTCGCTGTTTTCTACTCTTGCTTGTATTTATAATTTCCATACACTTTGTTTTGATTGTTTGATTATTACTTGTTGCACACATCAAGTATTTTGCTGGTGTGATTTTCATCAAATTCACAGCAATATGCATGTGCAGTGCCGACAAATTATTGTTGTTGAAAACGAAAATACATAGACCACAAGTATATGCATGCGTAGTGCCAACAAATTCTTAATGAGAAGAAAAATAAACAACCATCCAATGCGTGCTGCCAAAAATTCTTGATGAAAAATTGTGCACCTAACTTTTATATACCAATTATTCGGGGGACCTATTAAAGTCCAATATATTTATGATTTTCTTATGCTTCTCACTCATATCAGTAAGCATAAATGAATAGCATAAAATTGAGTTACTTTGAATTGCACTATCAGTAATAAAACAATATACTTTATTTCAGTTTCCTAGCCAACAATGAAAATGACATTTTTTTCTCTATTAAAGAAAAGACTCGAGTCCCTTTGTTTCTCAACCTTATCTTACACACACAAATTCAAACATGACAAATTTTGCAGAGACAATTAAGCCACATGCAGTGATAACTCCATAGCCACTTCAAGGCCATATCAATCCATTATTGAAACTAGCAAAACTTCTTCACCTTAGAGGCTTTCACGTAACCCTTGTCAGCACCGAATACAATCACAAACGTTTGCTCATATCAAGAGGTCCAAAAGCCTTTGATGGTTTCACTGATTTTACCTTTGAGACTATTCCAGATGGTTTAACTCCGATAGAAGCTAGGTGATGGTGAAATTAGTCAAGACATTGTCTCTCTTGCTGATTCAATAAGAAAGAATTTCTATCACCCCTTTTGTGAACTTCTTGCTAAACTTAAAGATTCTTCCAATGATGATCTTATTCCTCCTGTTAGTTGCTTAGTTTCTGATATTGGATTGACTTTTACTATACAAGCTTCTGAAAAACTTGGTATACCTATTGTTCTATTTAGTTCAGCTAGTGCATCCTCACTTTTGTGTGCTTTGCACTTTCGTACATTGATTGATAAAGGTGTCAAACCCCTCAAACGTAATCATTTATGCTCTTTCTTTATCCATAGTGTAGGACTATTATGCAGAAGTGAAGAGTTTCATTACTATAGTTTAATTTTACTATGGAAGTTCTTCCTTTTGAGAAATTGAGAGGATGTATACAGCATAGCATGTAGTATTAGAATTAATATGATATATATTAGGGGTTCGGAGTTTTAACTTTAAGCTAATGGATTTTGTGATTATAATATGCAGATGAGAGTTATCTGACAAATGGATATTTGGTCACTAAAGTTGACTGGATTCAAGGTTTGCGAAATATTAGACTAAAGGACCTGCTTGATTTTATAAGAACTACCGATCCTAATGATAAATTTTATCATTGAAGAGGACGATATGGTTCATGAAGCTAATGCTATTGTTTTCAATACTTATAACGAACTTGAGAGTGATGTAATAAAGGCTCTATCTATTAAGATCCCTTCTATTTACGCCATTCGCCCTTTATCTTCGTTTTTGAATCAAAATCCCAAAAACCACTTGGCTTCTTTAGGTTCCAATCTTTGTAAAGAAGACATGAAATGTCTTGAATCTAAGGAACAAGGATCTGTAGTTTATGTGAATTTCGGAAGCATTACGGTTATGACTCCAGAGCAATTGTTAGAGTTTGCTTGAGGTTTGGCCAACAGCAAGAAACCTTTTTTGCGGATCATTGGGCCTTACCTTGTCATTGGTGGCTCAGTTATTTTGTCATCCGAGTTTGTGAATGAAACTTCGGATAGAGGCCAAATAGCAAGCTGGTGTCCGCAAGAGCAAGTGTTGAACCACCCTTCAGTTGGAGGATTCTTGACTCATTGTGGATGGAACTCCACATTAGAAAGCATTTGTGCCGGAGTACCAATGTTATGTTGGCCTTTTTTTGCTGAGCAGCCAACAAACTGCAGATATATTTGCGATAAGTTGGAGATCGGAATCGAAATTGATATCAATGTGAAGAGAGAGGAGGTGGAGAAGCTGATCAATGAATTAATGGTGGGACAGAGGAAAAAAGATGAGGGAAAAGGCCGTGTAGTTGAAGAAGAAGGCAGAGAAGGACAGAAGACCTGGTGGTTCTTCATACATGAACTTGGACAAAGTAATTAAGGAGGTGTTGCGTAAACAAAATCAAACTTAAGTGACTTTTATATATTATATATAGTTTTGTAAGGAACAAATAATTTGTATTTTATGTCTATCTATGTTCTTAATTATGAACATAAGCATTTTAGTCAGGAAGATTGTAATGATGCATTCCTCTTCATCAAGTTCATTCTTCATAACTAAAGATCACATACCTTTATTTTCCCCTTCAATGCTGTTTGATTGAATTCACCTGGATCAAAGTATGACAATACTTCAAAATCATATTAATATTATGCTTTTTACATATTTTGAAAAAATTCTCTGCACTACACGGTCAGCTTCTTGTTGCATAGATTGATTTGAAAGCAATTGAATTTAAAGGTTCTTTCCTGTGAACATTCAAAAACATTCACTGCAAATGCAAATTGTGTGGAATCATTAATTGTTGGAACAAGGGTGTTTCACAAGTCACCTATTGAGTTTTGACAATAACAAGGTATTAAAAATAATCAATTGGATATGCTAAACAATTTGTTCAAGTGTGCAGGATCCATAATCAAAGTACT
>Ga0228711_1001264_pt1 | contig 36508 bp, 23 predicted proteins | sample MedpolnodulmetaG_2_FD_177996 | JGI IMG/M metagenome (GOLD analysis project Ga0228711, IMG submission 177996) | Root nodule microbial communities from Medicago polymorpha collected in Santa Monica, California, United States - brown nodules | ecosystem: Host-associated > Plants > Roots > Nodule... | reverse complement strand
GTACTTTGATTATGGATCCTGCACACTTGAACAAATTGTTTAGCATATCCAATTGATTATTTTTAATACCTTGTTATTGTCAAAACTCAATAGGTGACTTGTGAAACACCCTTGTTCCAACATTTTTTTCCGGCACTTTGTGAGCTCCACTCCTTTCACACACTAGGCACAACATTGGATTGATCAAACTTGATCTTTGTGTAACAATTGTAAATCCCGCCTTATTTGTTTGATGACGTGCCCACTCAAGCAATTCTTCTCTATCTTTCCACTTAACGTCGTCTGAAAAAACCCAGCCGTGTCAACTTCGTGGGCATGAAGTGGGAGGGCACCAGAGTCAACATAATTAGAAGCTTCAACATGGACGGAAGCTCCATCAATGTTTGGTTTGGCTACAACCTTGGACGGTTTGACATCTCCGAAAATTTCGACAAAATTTGGTTTGTCTCTCTCGGAACATCTTCCGCGTTCTCTACCATTACTATAATATAACAACACAAAAATATGAATTAACAACTAACTTATGCATAAACATCAATGCCATAATGAATTAAAACAAAAAACAATTAGAAAAAATGGCAGTAGCTACCTTTTTTTCGTTGTGAAAATTTTTTCACAGGTGTTTCTCGGCACTTAACTACCGAGCTTTTCCTCGGCAGTTAACCACCGAAATATATTTCGGTAGTAAGATGCCGAGGTTTCCCATGACAATGAGAACGTAAACTCACGTAAAAAACTACAAAAACAGCTAAAAATCAACCGATTAAAATGCTCAATATCTGTTTTTTTACGTCAAAAGTGTGTTGATAACTCCTGTGCTTGATGGTTCAATGATTTTGAAGTAAGATTTGATGAAAAAAATATTGGATTTGAGGACTGGATGGAAGTATTATGGAAGTTGATGATGAAATAGTGAGTAGGGGGAGCAGATGGCTGTTTCATATGATGAAACAGTTTTCTCAGCAGTCGGTTTAGCAATTCCTGCCAAAGGACAATATGGTATTTTACTCGTGTGTCTCAGCCTTATGATATGTGTGAAGACAAAATTTCAAAAATATTTAACCCAAAAATAACTTTTACCCCATCAATATTTGCTCTGAAACATCCACGACAAAAGGAGGATAATTTCGCGGCGAAGATAATATATATAATGTGGCAAATAAAAGAAGAGAGATGCCACTTCCATTCCTACGTTTCCGCTCACTCTACCGCCGCATCAGCCACTCTCACACTCACCTCCTCACTCGTCACTTCATGGCCACCTCCGATCCCATAACCCCATCAAACACCCGCTTGGGCTGGATCGGCACCGGCGTTATGGGCCAATCCATGTGCGCCCATCTCATCCGTTCCGGTTACACCCTCACCGTCTTCAACCGCACCCCTTCCAAAGCCCAACCACTCCTCGACATCGGCGCCACCCTTGCCACTTCCCCCCACGCCGTCGCATCTCAATCCGACGTCGTTTTCTCCATCGTCGGTTACCCCTCCGACGTTCGCTCCGTCCTCCTCGACCCAAACACCGGTGCACTCGCCGGACTCAAATCCGGTGGCATCCTCGTTGACATGACAACTTCAGATCCTTCCCTCGCCGTGGAAATCGCCGACGCTGCATCTGTTAAAAACTGTCACTCAATCGATGCTCCCGTTTCCGGTGGAGACCGTGGCGCGAAGAATGGAACTCTAGCAATCTTCGCCGGAGGAGATGAATCAATCGTGAAAAAACTTTCCCCATTGTTTTCATCATTGGGGAAAGTGAACTATATGGGAAGTAGCGGAAAAGGTCAATTCGCGAAGCTAGCGAATCAGATTACGATAGCTTCAACAATGGTAGGGTTAGTGGAAGGGATGGTGTATGCACACAAAGCGGGACTTGATGTAGGGTTGTATTTGGATGCAATTTCGACGGGTGCGGCTGGTTCAAAATCGCTTGAGTTGTATGGTAAGAGAATTTTGAAGAGGGATTTTGAAGCAGGGTTTTATGTGAATCATTTTGTGAAGGATTTAGGGATTTGTTTGAAAGAATGTGAGAAAATGGGCATTGCTTTGCCTGGTTTGGCACTTGCTCAACAGCTTTATGTGTCTCTTAAAGCTCATGATGAAGGTAATTTGGGTACTCAGGCTCTTATTTTGGTTCTTGAGCGACTCAACAATGTTTCTCTTCCACCTTCTGTGGTATGAAATCATTCTGTTACTGTTGTATAATAAGAAATTTGCTATGTTGCTCGTTTTATAGTGTGCTGTGATGTTGAATAATAAAAATTTGGTTATTTAATTTGATTTCTTATGCATGCCATTCTGCCATGGTGGGTTCATTCCTTTTGAATATTTTAATGATAGGGGTTTAAGATGTTGTATCCTACATTTTCTTTAGCTAGAGATAATATATACTGTTGACGCGGTAAGGGGGAGAATCAAGGAGATGTAAGGTTTTAAACAATGAAAATAATCATTTATATACTCATTCCTGTGCTGAACAAGGAAGTCTAGAGGGTTTTTTAGAAGAAAATGTGGGCAATATACTGTTTTAAGTTTATGAAGCAGAGTAATAAGGAATTATAATATCAGCTGAATCTAGTTTTAGTTGATCAATCTTGATCATAGCCTATAATACTTGTACTTGTTAATATGCTATAGTTTTAGTTTATCTTTGGATTGATGGTGAGATTGACCAAATTATGGCGAGCCATCTGATTTTAGAGTTATTGCTGGGTTTGTGATAGGAGTCTACGCTTGAGAGTTTTTCTTCTATTTTAATTGTGTTATGCGCAACCAAAACCTCTATAAGACGTATTAGTCCATTCAGGTCTTGATAAAAGTCCGATCTACTGGGGAACATATTGCAGAGGCCAGAGAGTCTATGCTGTCTATGCTGGCTGAGAATGATGGTGCAAAATTGCTTGTCTCCGCCAGATAACTAGCCATGGCATGATGAGGCCTTGCCTTGTGGGGAGTGGCGCTAGAGGTGTCAATAGAGCCCTAAATTTCAAAGCCGACTTAAAAAAGCCCCCACCAAGTCCACTAAATTAAAGCCCCCTAAGGGTCCGTTTGGTTCGAGAGTTTTGGAGGGGATGAGAGATTTTTAATTTGAAGTGTTTAGTTCAATTTTTAGAAGGGGAGGGGAGGGAAGGGGAGGGGAGCAAATCTTTTTAAAATTTGATTGCATTGCCATAATTATCCTTAAATTAATTTCAAATCTCAATATTAACCTTGTAACAACTTTTATTATTTATTATTATTAGGTTATCTTATTCTTATAATAATTATTATTATTATTTTGTTATATTTTTTTTACAACTTTTATTATTATATTATCTATAACTCTTATTTGTTACATCTAAAACCACTTCTACTATTATTTTGTTGATGTCAACGGCCTTATTATTATTATTATTATCTTATTTTAATTCAACTTATTATTGCTTGTTGATCCTTTTTTTTAATGTTAATTCACAGGTTCATGTCTTGTTGTGGAAAATATATGAGCCAGTTTGAGATAAAATAAACAGCTTAGATGTGTGTTTGTCATTGGTTGGTCTCTGCAATTGTAAAATCAAGTAGTTTCTTTTATTTAATTAAGTTTAAGGATAAAACAGTAAAATAATTTTAAAATCCCTCCCCCTCCCCTCCCATTGCGAACCAAACACGTTTTTAATTAAAATATTTCCCTTCCCCTCCTAATTCTCGAACCAAACGGACCTAATTGAACAAAATTATTTGGGGCCAAGCCCACTATAAATTTTTTTTATTTGTGGGTCTAAAAAAGCTCCATATTAATTATTTAAAAAAAAAAGTTTTTTTAGGTAAAAAAATAATAATTTCGGTAAAAAAAAAATTTAGGTAATTTTTTTAGTAAAAAAAAAGTTTTTTTTTTGGTAAAAAAAATTATTGAAATTTTGGGGCTTTGGGGCCTTTTGATTTTTTTATTTGTGGGCTTGCATGAATGTGGACCTTTTAATCTTGTGAATATTCAAGCTCCCTTACTATGTGGGCTGGGGCCAAAACTTCAAAGCCCCATGATATTGACACTTCTAAGTGGCGTTGCCGCTGATTGGCAATGCCACTTGGTAGAAGAGTGTGAGGGAAGTTGAATGACAACTATGGGGATTTTCATGACTGGGGTTGGACCTAATTGTTGTTGTCAATGGATCAGTGGAAAAATGAATGGCTGTCCATGGAGAATTTGGGTTACCGGCGACCGGCGACTGCCGCTTCAGAAGCTAATTTTCAGGTGGTGGTTGTGCTGAAAAATGGGACACTAACACACTCTTGCTTAAGTGCTATGCTTTTTGCATGCTAGAGCGAGCTTGATCTACAATATTCATTGCCTTATAGTTAGACCTAAATTCATAGCAAATTACTTGCTTTTAAATTAACTTCACTCATATACCTTCTAACCTTCTAAAATATGGAGAGGGGGCATAATTTTTTTTTTGTGAAAGAAGAGGGGGCATTAACTAGTAGCGTGTTTTGTGATACACATTGGAAAGACAGAAAATGTGTCTGTTGTATTGTATAAACTGCTGGATTTTTTATGTTATAATTTACTTTTTTGAGCAAGTTATAATTTACTTTAAAGTTATAATATTGTTTTAAATACATTTTAAAAGAATTAATATTATTTTTTGAAGACAAAGAATAAATATTTATTATTAGTAGTAGTATTAATGATTTGTTGCACGTTTTCCATGTAGGTGGTACATTACTTAGTCAATCAAAATTATTTGTGGCCTATTTACTTGGAAGTGTAAGGTTGTCAATCCTAGTTAATAGGTTTTATGGTTTTTGCTCGAGAGAAAAACGTGCAACTTTAACATGGTTATATAATGAATGGGTTACTGTATATAACAGTGAGGTACGAGGGGTTACAGGAGACTTCAGGTTGTACACTAAATTACATAGCAACCATATACACTTATGTATGTTTATGTGTGTAATATATAAAGCAATTAAGTTCCGTTGAGCTTCCAACAGTGGTTTCTAAGACATTTATGTGCAATATTAGCTCTGCTAGCTATGAGACCAACTGTGTATCGGGTAACTGACATATGGTAGGAGACCAATTACGCATTGGGTAACAGACCTGTGGTGGGCGCGAGTTACTCTTACGTCCTGTGTTTTAATACGCCTCGGTCAATATTGATAAGTTTACTTACTCCTTGTTCTATTTTATTTAGAGCTGTATTTATTTGTTCTTAATATTTTCTCTTCAATTTATTATACGTGATAATTCTTTGTCTAATTTTTTCAACATTAACAATAGCAATACTTTAGATAGTCTGGTCACTCTGGCGGTCTTGCATAAAGGAGATGAAGGAATCTGGTTGAGGTTGATGATATTGTTTTGTAAAGGTTTTTTCCAAAAATGCCGTTTTTATGTTGTGACCTGTTTTACAGTCAGCAGTCACTGAGTTATAATTACGCATCCCACACTTTTTGCCATTGGGGTGGTTCGTTTGTTTATTCTTTACTTTCGGTGATCTCTTTTCAGCCCTGAAGTCATGGAACACAAAAAGATATAGAAACAATTTTTCCCAACCCCGTGCATTTCAATTAATTAATTAATCAAGAAAACGTTCTTACTCTTAAAATATAACATTGAAAAGTGGATTAGGCTTAAAGCAAAGCACAAATAAATTGTTAGTGCTCGTTACTTTTAAGAAGTAAAAGTGGCTTAGGCTCATTGCACAGAGGTTCCGCTGGTTGAGAAAGATGGAGCAACATTGCTTGTCTCTGTAAGATAGCAAGCCATGGCATTACAAGGCCTGAAAGTGTGCGACTTGTAAGGAGTGGCGATGCCGCTGATTAGCAATGGCAGTTGAGTGTCAGGGCCAGTTGAAACTTGAAAGCCAACTTGCAATGGAGCATTATGAAAATGAATAGTTGTCCAAGGCAAATTTGGGCTACCGGTGGACTGGCGGTTGACGCATGAGAAGTTAGTTTTCAGGTGTTGGTTGAACCGGAAAATGGTACCCTTATCCACACTATTAATTGTGTTAAGAGTAAGGCTTAAATTTATAGCAAAATTTTTGCTTCTAAATTTACATTATTCATATATCTTGATGTAACCTTATAAATTATGGACCACACGTGAAACACAACAAATGCGTCTGTTATAGTAGAGCATTAACAAGAGTTGATATGGTTGGTGGTCCTGAGTTGTAAAAGAGAGGAAAGGAATCTGGTTGAGGTTAGTGATATTGATTTGTCAAAGGTCTTTCCAAAAATGCCGTTTTTATTACGCTGTGACCTGTCTTACGAGTTATAGTTACGCATCCCTTACACCACACCTGACACCACACTCCTTCCTCTCTGTGACAGTTTAGTTTGTTTATTCTTTACTTTTGGTAATCTCTTTTCCAACACAGAAAAATGATTTAAAAACAAATTTTACCGATCACATGCATTTCAGTTAATTTAATTAATCATGAAAACTATTCTTACACTTTAAATTATATATCCAGTGGAAAAGTAAAATAATAATTTTTTATTATCTGAATATTAAATATTTACAAATTTATACTGTGATACAAAAGTACATAATTATAAAAACGTGTCAATTTTAAGGGAAAAAAAATGCATTTCATAAGGATATTTGCATCAACTTCACACACAAAATGGCTGATCATTGCTTCGCAATTTCTTCATTCATTCATTTCTCCAAAACAATATAATTGAATTCAAGTAGAGCATCTCTGTATAAAATATAAAAGACTATGCGCATGTTTTAAAATTAAAGGAAACTTTTGATTTAAATAAAGGGAAATGCTGTGAATCAAAAACGGGTTTGTCAATGTATAGTCCTGATTTATTTATAGTTGAAAACAGGCTACATTCCGCAAAACAGGATACACTCAAAGTTAAGTTTATAACATTCATATTATTATTCCATAAAATAGAAGAAGCAAACCCTGCAATCAAAATAATGGGTGCCCCTGTTACCGGCCAAGGAGCACCCCCACAGCGGACATGGTCTGCCCGTTAGTTAAAAGTCTATAGGACCAATAACTAAGGCATAGTAGCTTCTTCGATGTGTTGATCTATTTATGTATGCAAAACAAAACATATCAAACTGGTATTACATGCCTTTAATTACCTTGGCAATAACATTAGGACTCTTCTACTCCCAAATACTGAGAGTGAGAAGCTGCTAGAAGCGCTGCTCCAATGCCTGAACCATCATTAGCAAGCTCAACGACAACGGTTTCAGCTGCCTCATCTCCAAGCAATTCCTTCAGCGTATCCTCCAAGCAAACTCTGAATTTAGTGTAGTGTTCAAACAACCCTCCATCCAATGCTATCACCGACTTTTGCTTCTCTCCACCCTTAACTGTGTCTCTTCCTAGTTTCTTAAGGATTCCCAAAATACCAGCAGCAGCAAGGCGTGCACCGCGACTGGCGACAATGTCACAGAGTTCCACAACAATCTTCCTCATTTTTAGTGATGTATTAGAGATCTGACAAAAAGGAAATCAGTAAGAAAACTTATCCATTTGAGAGAAAATGGCACTATATAGGATGATATGTGAGGCATGAAAGTCGTATTTCAACATGGTCATTAGAGCATGCATACCTCCAATATATCCCTCAATTTGCTTCCAACCTCTTTCAGATCTGGTGTTGTGTCGTGGTGCATGGACGACATGTCAGGTGTCCTAATATAAAAGATGTTAAAACTCTGAAAGCTCTGATACTACATAAATAATGTGTTGCAATGAAGATTTATGTAACTCAACAGGGTAAAACAGGTGATATAGGGCAAAGAAGGAATGAAAATAAGGAGTTCTGCTTGTATGGTTGATTAGAATGAGAATACATAGAAAGAATTGAAAATATCTAGGCCTATGTTTGCGTTCCATTTTTGCAAAACTTCCATTACCAATTTGGATAAAAATGTAATGCTAATGATCCAAAAAAATAGGAAAATAAAAACAAAAAAGGTATGTTACTACTGGTTCTGCTGTATTTTGTATACTTTCACAAAGAATAATACTATTAGTATAAACCATTTTCATTCATCCACGCTTTTACCTAGAATCAATAAGAAGGGTGAAAATAAGAGGGAACCAAGGCTGATACTAAAATAGTCCACATGAAGAAGTCTGAACAGAAAATGCTTTAATATTTGCTCAAACTTCTGCGAAATTCATGCAATTAATAACCAAGGCTAAGTATAAAAGGAATCATTATTGACATGGTTTAGTGGCATACCTAAGTATAAAAGGAATTTTCAACTTAGGGGGAACAGTATCTCCGAAAAATTCAGCCTCTTCGGCCATCTTCAACAAAGCTCTCCGTACAATTTCCCCCAAGTACATGCCAGAAAGCAATTTCTCAAAAATCTGTGAACGATGGTGGAAGGATCAACAATGCTACAAATTCACATGGTTATCTAAACCAATAAATATAATTTGATTAATCATAATTACCTGTTCTCCAGGGTTTAAGCTTTCAGCATCAAGATCTTGATCATATTCGGTTAAAGGAAGATGTGATGATCGGAAATTACCCCATTCCATGTTTATAACCTACAGTATTTAGAAGTAATTTGGCACCGGGTTAGTCATGACCTGCCTCTGAGTAGCATCGTAAGACAGTTTCATCACACAAGAAACTCTCCTAATTACTCATAACCTTACCATATCTCCTGATTTTGGCATAAGGCCGTGCCATTTTGGAATAGCATGCGCGTGTTCTACATATGCGGCATTTGTCCCAGTACCGAGAATCACAGCAGCAATGACATCCTGATTGTAGAATCTGCCTCCAGCCAATGTTCCAATTGTATCATTAACCTACATAACATCAACAAGTTAGTTTTGTTTAGAGGTTAAGATATCAATTATCCAAGAATTGCTAAAACTAAAAAAAAAAAAGTGACACCATAAAACCTTGTAACTCCAAATTCAGTCAGAGACAAATTTGAAATCATCATTCTCAAAGTCTTACTAGAAAAAAATACAGAAATCCTAAAAGAGGAGAATGAGACTGACTAGAGCTGCAACACGCATATCCAGGCCAATTTTTTCCAAGGACTTGGTTAGTTCTCCCACCACATCTTCGCCAACCTACAAGCAAGTGATAGAGACCAACTGTTAGATGACCATTCAATGAGAGAATTTCTGAAAACAGAGAAAAATGGGCCTGTTTACTTCTAAAAACATTTTCAGTTTTCATTTTTTAAAATTTGTGTTCATTTTGAATTCCTAACAATGAGATGAAAGACTCATGTAGCAAACAAGAGAGAAAATAGAAGACAAGCTAGCAAGAATGTATTTTCAGAAGACAACGAAAACAGTGTTTTGGTATTTATCAGAAATTCTGAAAATGCTAAATCTGTTTATAAAAATTGTAAAAGAAATAGGAAGAGAAATATTGGATATATATTCTATTATGTTTACTTGTGAACGAGATTTCTCTCTTTCAAAAGAGTTTCTACGATACAATTTTGAACCATTATGAGGTAAACACTATGATATCTGGTCTCACAATATTCAACACAACAACAAAAAGAGAAAGGTAACATGTTTTTCAATAAGAGAGAGACTCATTTAAGTATCTGGACGCATCACTGAATAATCAAGTAAATAACAGCACGAAACAATGGAAACACAAATAAAATTGAATATAACATAGTCAATGTAAAAAGAATTACGGTATCATCAATACTGAAACCCTTGGTCCATTTTATTAGAGTCCCAGATGCAATTGAGGTTTGTTTCACGGGGAACGAGAACGTAAAACCGAGTTCTCTTTGTCTGCCAGGTGGAGGATGAAAACCTTCAGGTTCTGACTCAACAAATTTTGCGAGAGCTGCTGCTATAAAATCAAATAATCCCTGTAACAAACAACAAAAACTAATATATATATATACATCAGAGTGTAAGCTGATTCAATACTCCTAATGATTTTCCCATAACACGCTTACCTCTGAAGAACCGGTCATCAATTGAGGAGGGATTGAAACTTCATCAAACTCTCGGCTAATGACACCTTTCTCTTTTCCACCTAAATGTACACGAAGGACACGGAAGTTTGTTCCACCAAGATCTAGAGCATAATAGAGTCCTTCCTCATCCCTGCAAATAATGTGACAATGTGAAAAATTACTCAAAGGAAAAAAGCTATAAAAATCGCATGTTTCATCATCCAAACTTTCACAACACAAAATCAAATGCTTTAGGAATAAGATATATATGACCATTCAATATGACTGAATTATCAACAAGTGGATAGAGACCACATGTTTTATTACTGGTTTGCTAGTAAATTCCTCCCATTATAATCATGTAAATTCTCAAGTGCTACCACATTTGAATAATCTGAGTGTGTTTGGCTTTGCAGTGATAAAATTGATTTTTAGTTAACTGATTTGTAAAATTGATTCTGACGGGAAGTGGGCTGAACATACTTATATTTGGATACATTCATGTATAAATAAGTGGGTTGAACAGTAAATTTGAGGCTAAAAACAATCGTAGAGGCAAAAATTCAAAATTCTAGCTTCAAAAAATCATAATCAATTCTGTAGGCAAAATCAATATTTATGGAGAACGTGAAAATCAATTCTACAAATTCAGAATCACTTTGCCATCTCCAAAAGTGGAATAAAAAAATGTTGATAAATAAACAGAACCTCTAATCAACAACTTTTCCTAATATGAATCAAGTATGCCAATAGCAGAATAAAATCACAAGTCACGAATTGAAGAAAAAAACATAAGAAAATAATAAAGTCAACAATTTATGAACTGATTTTATTTGTTAGGCTGCATATGAATGATAAAAAGTAACCACAAATCAAAGATCAAAAATAAATCTAGTGACTGACCCAGTTGGAAGATTATCAACATAGCTGATTAACATACTAAGCTTGCTGCCACCTTCAGATGCAAGACCAGCATGCATCTCAACATCCATAGCATCAGCCAACTGTCTAAGCTTTCCAATTGGTGTCTCACACTTTTCCCCAAACTCCTTCAAAATAGCCACGCTACGTGTCCACTTTCTCGAACTTATCATACGGTGGCGCACCACAAGAGCCGCCGCGGCACAAACAGCGGCGGCACAAACAACCGCAGCTCCCACCGCGACCTTACCCATCACTCAACTCAAATCTCAATCTTAATAATCCAACAAACTCGGAAACTTTATTTATAGTGTTGAATGAGAAGAACAAAGTGAAGAAGATTGATTGAGTTTATTTATAAAAGATTGCTGTTGTTGTTCATCTTCTTATTCTTATTTTTTGTGCATGGTAAAGAAAATGACAGTGCAGTTAGGAGTTAGGAGAAAGAAATGACAGACGAACATGAATGAAATGAATCAATTAACATAAAAAAAACAAAAAAGTTTAGATCTGTTTCTGTGGGATTGGGAAATTAGTTACTCCGTTTAGTTAATCACATAACATAACAAGAATTAAATTAGCTTTAATCTTTTCCTTCTTTTTAACAAAGAAAATGACAACCATGTGATGTACCGATATTAACCAAGCCAGATATAAAAGTAAATAAATAATTAAGACGAAGAAGGTGAGACTAATCCTCAAAAGATTTACAAATCCACAAGTCATTATCTTATTAAATATTTCAATATTAATTTTTAATGGATAATTACTACATTTTAGGAGATGATGACGTCCATCAAAAATATTATTAGTAAATTAATGATTTATATACCAATATATAAAGAGAATGTATTCAATTTTTAAGCTGGAGTTTTTCTTTCCAATTTTACCTCTTTATTTAAATTATTTTATTATTTTTATTTAAATAATTAGTTAAAAAATTAAATAAATCTTGTGGAATTATAAACAATCCACAATAATAGGAAAAACATCCAACAACGTAGAAATAATATTGGACACCGAAAAAAACAATTGTGGTTTACTGCAATATTTTTCTTCTTTCAATTTTACCGTTCACTTCATTTTTTTGCACTGTACTATTTTATCATTTTTATCGACAAAAGCAAAAAGATAAACGTGTTAGAGCCTCCCTTGACGCTAGTTTATAATAAAGAAAATTATATTGATAATTATTTATTAATGTTTTATTTTCATATTATTTCTTTTTTGAAGGGGTTATATTTTCATTTTTCTTTTTTGACAAGGGGGTTATTTTTTCATATTAATTATAAGTGTGCTGAAAAATAAAGCTTATTGCTTTTTCTAAGAAATATAATATATTAATTAATTGAACTAAAAAAGTGATTCAATTTTCTGCCAAAACAATTTATTTGAAGAAGGTATAATTTTATATGACTGTGATCGTAGAGCATATATAACATTTAAGCGGTTTCTTAAAAAAAAAACATTTAAACGGTGCTCCATTTCAATTTTCTGTTTTTACACTAAAGAAATGTGTAAGTACTCCTTTTTTTCTTTCTTTCTTTCTTACAATAGTATGTGTTTGTTTGTTAAAATAGGATACGACAACGTCAAAACAAGCATGTGTAAGAAAAAGAAGTGTACAAAGTTACCTTTTTAATTATCCTACATTGTTATTATTAAAAAAAAATCTCTTTTGTCAAAAAAAAAACCCAACTTTATTTGGTAATGTAGGTTTTCAAAAACGATGAATAAAAGTTCTTTTAAATAATTGTAAATTATATGGTAATAAGTGCTTACTTTATTCCCTAAAAAAAAATGCTTCCTTTATATATATTTTTATATAACTATGTTTTTTTTTGCACAAGTCAAAATGATATATATTAACAGCAAATGTATAGTACCCCGCACAAGGTGTGCTAAGGAAAGACATCGCTCAAAGAGTACAATGAGAGATGCCAAGCAATATGAGTCACCTCCAACACCAAAAAATAATTACAAGTAGCACCCTAACAATGTAACGGGTGTTGCCACCAATCATGTAAACACAAATTAAAAAACGGTCTATTAGCTTTAATCCATAAATAAGAACTTAGTTTGATTTTCTCAATGAGGACGGAAGAATCTGATCCCGTGTTTTTGAAGACTCGGTCATTACGATCCTTCCAAATCAACCAGACACAAGCAAGCCAAATCACTTTGAAGACATAATGTGAACTCTGAGACATTCCCGCCATTAAAGAGAATTGAGTGTAATGTTCTCGCAGCTGACAAGGATACACCGTAGGTAAACCTATCCAATTTCTCACCTAAACCCAAACCATATTGAGAATTTCGCACTCTAAAAAGAGGTGATTAGCTGATTCTGAGTCACCGCAACCATAAACACACGCGGTGTCAGTAACCTGAAGAACCCTTCGACGCATCAAATTGTCCTTCGTGGGAAGACAGTTTCGAAGCAGACGCCACACAAACAAAGACACTTTTGCTGGAATGTATCTATGCCAGACATCATCAACGAGAGTTCTATCCACCTGCTCACCGGAAGTAAGAAATCGATATGCTTCCCGAACTGAGTAACCATGAACAAGATCTATAAGCCAACGCCATGTATCAGATACATTGTCTTGCAAAACAACGTTATGTAATAATAAAGTGCACTCCCTCACACTATCCTCCTCCCAGGCTAACAGTCGACGTCTCCACAGCCACACGCTCGCTCCAACCGCCCACCCCAAACTCGCTATCTCCTCACACTATGTTATAAATGTAGGTTTAATATTTGTTTCAGATTAGGTCAAAGCCTCTGTTAGTATGGATCCAAGTTTCATTCACAACTTACACTAAGCAGGGATCATAACATAGACTCGCACTAAATTTCATTGGATCAAGGTCGCTAGAGGAATACTGGCCGTTTAAATTGGATCCAATGATGACTCATGATAATCTGTTCACAAATGTGCCCTCATGACAACTATTCATGTAATGGTTCAAGGACCAAAACCCTAAACTTTTCGATAAATGCTAACTCATGGCATTGGTTCAAGTACACTCAAGGACGGACCCCGAAATTTTAAGTGGTGTAGGCCACACACACACACACATCATTATATAAAAAAAACTCCATAGTTAATTAACGTTTAACTACCTTTTGGTCGGATCTTTTTCTTGATAAATTTACCATTAACAACTTCTTCTTTTTTTAAAACTTAATTTTAATTCAAATCTACACTAAGTATAGAGAATTTGAAAACTATCTATCTATCTATTTTAGTTTAACTTTTCTTATTAAAATTCTTTTTAAATCTAAATAATATAGATATAATAAAACACAAAAAAAAAACTAATTAATATTTACACCAAATATCAAATTAAAGTTTAACACCAAATCTTTATCTTTTGTTTTTTTTTTAAATTCAAAGGCTTATATATAATACTATTATAAATTAAGTCCCATGAATTTCTATTTCATGAATGTCCCTCCTCAATATTCTTTCTTAAGGCCAATTGCCTTAAATCAAATTAATAATTGGATATAATTCTTTTATGTTAACAAAAAAAAAGATACAATTGTTTTGTATCGTAAGTCTTTCTAGTGCGTTAGGCAATACTTTAAAACCACTATCACACAAACACTACCCATATATAGTATTTTAAAAAAAAAAAATCTTAACTAAGTAAGGGCCAAGGCCCACATAATGCAATAAGTGGGTTCGTCCCTAAGTACGCTCACACTTTATCTTGGATACCTCCCTCACCCACGATGTTTACTGACTTAACCATCATAGTGTTTGTAGGTACACTACACCCCTTTCAGAGAAGAAGGTTGTTACTGACCAAGGTCCTTCATTCAAAGGTCACTCATCACCATCAACTAGAGATTTCATGGTCCGAAAGAATCAATTGACGACTTTAATAAGGATCAACCCCATAATTTTTGTCTCCTTTTAAATAGAGTGTTGGAAGATTGAAGTGTGTAAAAGTAAAGATGAGTTGGAAGTTCCTTTTAAAGGGAGGTGGAAGAAACTCATATTTAACATTGGAGATCAAAGGGAAATCAACAATTATTATCTGACAATGATGATCTTCCCAACAGACTGAATCCTAACAAAATACAAAGCTCCATCATCATTATACCTTTATGGAGAATCACAACGCTTTCGTGGGAAATGATTGAAGGTTAGAGCTTTTGGGACACATGTACGATGGTTCAATTAAACTCACGTTTAAACTGAGTTAACGCTAGTGAAGCGTCGTCTTTCGTCACAATTGTCAGAGAGACCCACATAAGTAGACTCCAAAATTAATATGCATCAAGCATAATGTTACAACGAGCGTGAAGTCCACATGCATTGGGGCACGTGCCCTGTGACACGAATATTTGTATCTATCTTCAACAAGTATCTTCAAAGTCGGCCATATTTCATTTGCCTAAAGTCAGACACCGCATCCAAGACTCATAACACGTGGACCGGTGATCTCAAGCTCATAACAACAGGTTTGATGGCACGAGGACCGAAGTGGGGTTTGAACCACTTGGACATGCCGTATTGTTAAAGCACTAGAGACAACTACAATATGACTCCATCATCTAATAGATTAGGGGAATTGTTTCAGACTGGGTCAAGTCACAATCTTGACCTATATATTTGGGCTCCCTTCGTAGCTTACGCTAAGGGTAGACCATAATATAGACTCACCAATGACGACTCCTGATAATATGCTCACGAGTATCATGCGAGGACAATTGTTCAGGTAACGGTTCAAGGACAAAAATCTTAAACTTTTCGTATAAACGCTAACTCATGACATTGGTTCAGGTATACTAAATTCTTACCTTAAATACCTAAAAAAAAAGTTGTTGTTGATGAAGATCTTCCATTCAAAGACCATTCATCATCATCAACCAAAGGTCTCATAATTTAGAAGGACTATTATCAATGCCATCTAATAATGATTAATCACCGATGAAAAAATGTTGTAAACAAAGCAAATTCACTTTTCGAAGTTTTTTTCTTCACATAGTATATTATTTTACTGTTTTTTTAGTCTAGTAGCCTAATGGCTGGAGCTCACACAATTAAATGTGGAGAAGTAGGGTGTCCGAAGTTCGAACCTCGACCCCTGCATAAATTATGCAATGTCCCTACTAACTACTTTTGATTGTATGTGTGAAAATATTTTATAGTATTGGAGTAATTATAACTATTTTATTACATTTGCACTAATATATGATCCTTTTTTTTCTAAACTAAAATAGGACTCCCCGTAAATACCACTCAAGACATGTCCACTACGAGCTTCCGAATTTTGCTCTTTACCCAAACGGTTATGCTCATTTCCAAAGTAATTGTCCAAATTGCCCCTGCGTGAGTTAACTTGCGCTGCATGAATTAACTCACGCTGCGTGCTGTGATAAGCCTAGGCAAAACCTCCTTTCCTCATTTCCTCATTTTCAATCTCAAATCCCTCTCAAATTACCCAACTCCGAAATTCCTTCAACTTCAAATCAAACAACACTTCAACAATAAGAACAAGTAAGTTTTCACTTAAATTATGTTGGTATGATAGATTTTTTCACTTAAACTAGAATTTTTTAGGTTTAGTGTTTTGTTAAAATTTTGATTTTTTTGTAAGAAATGATAGAATGTTACGTGTAAATGACTTATAGTGCTTAATTGTTATGATATTTAGATGTTTGCATGATTATGTTAGATTTTTTACACTTAGATTAGATTTTTTTAGTTTTAGGGTTTAGTTTAAATTTTGATTTTTTTTGCTAAGAAATCATACAATGTTACATGTAAATCACTTATATTACTTAACTGTTTAGATGTTTGCATGTTTTTGTTGTAGTTATCATTTTTAGAGTTTATGTATAATTTGCACTCCAGGTGTTTGATGAAATGTTTGAATGAGTTTTTCATTGATTGTGTTTAATTTCTTACTGTGTAGATTTGAAGCAATGGCCGGGTGGATCGACGTTCATGCAGAATTCAACGGCGGAGAACCTCAGAGGTTGATGGTTCGGTGTCTTGGTGTAACGTTAAGAGGTCTCAAGGATCAACTGAATGAATTCAACCAAGGAGTCAACCCCAAAGACACAAGGAGGGTGGAATACGTTTGGTATAAACGTCCAACGCTCGACGAGGGAAGAGTATCATTCACTTGGGTGGAATTAACAAACGACGAAAACGTGAAGAACATGTTTTGGGAGCACAACATGTTCCAGTGGATCGATATGCGGGTAACGTTGCTGAGATCAACTGAAAAGGGAAAGATTTGTCCCGAATTCACGATTACTTTGCTGTAAATTTCTCGGTAGATTCAGCATTTTCCATTATTAAAAGTCTCTTTACCTAAAAATCAGAAGGTTAACACTAAAGTTAATGAAAACTCGACAAATTATTACAAAATAAAAAACTGAAGATAATTAAAGTGCAAAGTGTTTTAAACAACAAAAAAAAAAGTGCAAAGTGTTTACTTAATAAAATGAAAAGTATTTTCCTTGAGGATAAAATGTAAAAGTATTATTAAATATAAACTAATTATTTGTAAATATTTTTTACTCGACTAACAATGTCACATCATCAAATATAATTTCACATCTTTAATAAATATGTCAATTCATACAAACAATTACAAATTGGATTGAGGAAATAGGGAACTAAAATCCAAATTTACAAATCAATGACAAATATTATTTTAGTTCAAACAAAGAACAAAAAATGTATTTAAGACAACGATTTATTTAATTTAACTTGTATTTTTAGGACTGATTTTAGACTGTGTAAGAGGGGACTTTTTTTTTTTTAATCCTACATAATACATATTTAAATAACAAAAATATGTGTCTTTTTTTTTTAGGAAAAAAATGTGTGCCTTTTATAATCAAATAACAATAATAACATATAACGCATATTATCATACATTTGGCCTTTCAAAAAGAAGTATATATGATGGTGTAAGAGGTACACACATTTTATTTTCAATATTCTCTCTGACACAAACTTTTTTATTAAATAAAATCGATGTAAATCTCACATTTTAAAAACGAATCTCACATAAAATTATCAAACCCACGTGAATTTTATGAGTGAATGTTATAGTCAATGTTGAAAAATGTTTTCCTAAGACTCGTCATCATCGGGTGTGTGTATGTGTGCATGCTCTGAGCATTATCCTTATAACGAGAGACAGGGGCAAGGCTGCATGCATGCTTGCCATCCTCTTCATGTGTCCCTATGTATGTTTATGGACTACTTGGGTATTAGTGAAATAAAAAGAAGATGTTTTTTGCTTAAAAAAAACCATTAATAGGCTTGTTACATGCAAAATTAGAATTACATATTTTGATCGAGAAAATGTTTATATTCTCGAAGGATCAAGTATAAATCAAAACGTTCAAAGACCGTTGTTCGAATAGATCAAGTATAAGTCAAAATGTTCAAAGACTATTCTTCTAATAGAAGTTTGGGCTGCGAAATATCCGGAAGTACTAAAATATTTCAAAATCATAAAATTGTTGAAAATTGTCATAAAAAGTGTGTTTAAGAAGTCTTTCAAGCAAACAATTTAGTATTTCTCAGCGTCGAAGATTCAAATTCAAAGGAAGAAACTCGTAGAAGAAGCCTTTATAGAAGTTAGAAGACACATGACAATCATATAATGTAGGAGTTAATTTATTCTTAGTCTATAAATTGTAAAATCAAACTTCATACAAAGGAGTTTATTTTCATTCGGAAAAACTACACCTACTAGATAGACATCCGCCCTCACACGATAACATTCTTACCTACAACGTTGAAAGAACGATGTATGAAACTCAACTATCTTAATATATATTTTTTCCTTTTCCCATGCCTGTGCCTTTATTTTTCTGTATGTTTTCCTTTTTACCTTATTGTTCAAATCCATACGGTTATTTGTTTCATAATTGTGCGCTTGCGACTTTAAACATATCAACTAAAAACCCCTTTAAGGATCTAACTCAAATCCTAGATTGATATGTCGAGTTCATTTGTTAGGTTGAAATATATTTTAATCGAGAAATTGGCAAGCCTGATGGCACATTAGTTTGAGATAATATGCGTCAAATTTCTAGTTATTAGAGACATAAAAAAAGTTATTTTATGGCTCATTCCGGGGAAGCATATAAAAAAAAGTTTCCAATGTGGGTGAACAAGAGGTGAAAATACCTCAAAATATTGATCCAATTTCTCAAAGGAAATTACCTTCGAATCCTGTTAATTAGTCAAATTAAAATGGGTTACGTGGTAAATCCATCAATTCAAAGGACAAATACCACAATATATAGAGTACCACATTATAGGTTCTTCCCATGATGGGAAAATAACTTCTAGGATCCTTTCTAATAAGAGAAATGGGAATTCAATTACACAATATATATGAACTAGTATTTGGGTCATGAGGGGAGCCTGGAGGACTGTCCATATTGAGGCTAGAACAACCACACTTGCAAGAGAGACGCCACACTCTTGACTAAAACATTAAAACAATGAGTTTATGGGTCCTCTTACTTATAAGGTGTTCAACCTTTACTTTTTTATCCGATGTGGGACATATAACTCACACTTGCCCACAACACTCCCCCTCAAGCGGGAGTCCATCAATTCATCATGCTCCTCCCTCAAGCGGAAGCTCTTACTTGCTCAATTACACAATATATGAACTAGTTGTTGGGTCATGAGGGGAGCCTGGAGGACCATCCACATCGAGGTTAGAACAACCACACTTGCAAGAGAGATGCCACACTCTTACCCAAAACCTTAAAGCAATGAGTTTATGGGTCCTCTTACTTATAAGGTGTTCAACCTTTACTTTTTTATCCGATGTGGGACATATAACTCACACTTACACGCAACACTAGTCATGATGCTTTAGTGCATAGGCTTTTATGAAATCGTATTAATCATTCTCTTATTAATGCCAATTTCCAATTTCTTAAACAACAAATCAATGATTGTAATCTCAAAATGATAAATATGATGGATGGAATAACATACATTTAAAGCATCTGATGAAAGTAACATTAACCAACTTGTTAATAATAACATGGTCAATGAAGAAAATCGTCAGGAAAATTGAAGCCTACCAACTGTTTGAATTTCAATAATATATATGTAACCATAGTCAACCAAAACTAAAAAGACATGCCTCATATCATATAAATTGCTGAAGATATATCTAGCATTTCAAAAATAAGTATGTATTTTGATATGAGAAGTACGAACTCTCTTTTTAATATTATCTCTAAAAATTATTCTTCAATTAGATGAAATTAATGTGAGTTTCAACTTTAAAAAAAGTTTCATATGAAATGGTGAAATTCACATGAATTTTGTCTAATAAGAGGATGTTGAAAAAAGAGTGTTCCTAACACTCATCATGTTATATAAAGTATATGTATAAGTTGATTTGAAAACACGAACCAAAAGTGATGATGGAAATTTTTTAAAAAGACCATGATAAGTTTTATTTACACTTGAGAAGATCCTAATACGTATTAGAATGAGAAGCAGGGCAAGGGTGCATGATTGCCACCCTCTTCATTTGTCCTTATGTTTCAAGATTTATCGGTTATTAATTAATAGAACTAAAAAGAAGATTTATTTTTCCTTTAAAAATAAGAAATTAAAGGCTATAGCACAGGAAGTGCTACATAGCCCAAAAACGAAATAAGTAAATAAATAACAAGTAAAAGACAAATATATTTAAAATATACTCATAACAATAGAAAAGGTAAATATTCTATTGTTAGGTTATAGGTTATGGTTTGATTAGGCTTAGTTTTTTATTGAGAGGATTGATTAGGCCTATTCTCCACTATACTTTGTTAGGTTCAACCAGGTTTTGATTGTAATGGACAAATAATTCTGATTCGGGGGCACACCTGAAATTCGTGCATTGCTTCCATCGTCTTGTGCTATTAAGGTTCCCCTCCCATTATTTTAAGATCTAAAGGAAAAATACTAAACAAGCATATACAACTAATATGTTTCACGATATAACAAAACATATATTTCCGTAAAAAAATTTTTATACGAGTTTGATGTTTAGTTGTAATAATTATGTGTGCTATTTGAACAACTATTATAGAACAATTTATGAACAAACTAAAGATATATTTATAAGACAATATATGTATCGACACAAAACCAAACAAAAGAGAGTAAGATACAAAGAGAGTATGAAGAGAGTTGTCCCTAAATTTGTTCTAAAATGGTTGTACAAATATCAATTTTCTTTTACTTATCTTTTGTTTGATCCAAAAATTAAGTAGGGGTCAAAATTTATCTGGCTTTTGTTTGAATCCCAAATTAACAAATCTCATTTCCCGTGCATTTTCTGTATATTTTCTTTCGCTATTAAAAATAACAAAAACAAAGTAAAAAAAACTGATAAAACATGTCAAATAATATAAAAAAATTAAAAATACTACCAATTTTTTTTTAAAATCAAATAAAACTAATGCATTTTTTCCGGATATTTATGAGAATATGAAAAAAATGAAAAATGGGTTTAAACGATGAAATTTTGGATTTTGAGGGGTGGAGTCCCGTAAAAAAACCTTCAAAGGGATTCTTGATCCTTATTTTTTCTTCTTCTGATTTTATGGGGAAGTTTCAGAGTAATCTGATACAGTTTGGATTATATAATCTGAACTGTTTTCCCCCTGAATAAGAGTGTTTTGGGGGGTGTTTGGATTCTATAATCTGAACGTTCCCTATTTTTTTAGGTTTTCAGATTATAAAATTCGAATTGGTGAAAAACTCATTTTTCCTTCCCATAACAAAGGAAAAACTCAATTCAAATTATAAAAATCGAAAAACACATGGACATTTTTATTAAAAAAAATAGAGCGCGCGAGAAATGGATAGAGTGGGAAAAGTAATAGTCATTATTTTTTCCACTCTACGTGTCTCTCACGAGCCCTATTTTGTTTTCTTAAAACACCCTTTGTTCAGATTATATAATATAAACCCCTTTAAAGAGATTTTTGGATTATACAATCCGAAACATGTTGAAGAAAATAGCAAAGCAATTTCAGAGATCATATGAATGGTCAAAAATGACCATGATATAATGAACCACTCGTAACTAAAAATAACCAAGAAAATTTTAGAATGAAAAAAATGAAGAATGAATGAAAATGTTGAAAAATGAAAGACTATTTATAGACATAAAACATTTTTAGGGTTTGCCTTTTTTTCAATTTTGAGAGGGTATTTACAAAATTTTACAATTTTGAGGGTATTTGCCTATTTACTTCTCGTAAATAAGCAGGTCAGTGAATTTTATAAGCACCTAAATTCCCATTAGGAAAAAGTCACCACAAATGGCAACACATTGGTATGACATGGAATCCAAGTTTATTTGCTTCTGATTGTTTTTTTTGGAGAGACAGAGTAGAGAAATTCTAATATGGTCACAAGACCAAATAAATAAGGTTTGGTCACACACACATAAACAAGTATTTTTTTAATGATGAAAAGAAAATTGATAAAAAAAAAAATTAATATTTTGAAAATAATATCTTCATGTGAGTGTGTTCAAAGACTATTTATTTAGTCTTGTAACCATGGAAGAATAACTCGACAGAGTATGACTGCCTAGTGTCTAGAAGGCAAATGTAGCACTTATACTCTGATATCATAACATCATAAAACCAACTTCGTATAAATGTATCGTACAAAAATATATTCAATATAAGTGTTAGCCTGATCGGAAGATAGAAAGAAAAAAAATATTTACGTGTGCAAGTGCAATATCTAGATATTGTAAAAAATTGCATATAAATGCAATTGATGTGGCCACAATTGCAAACACATAATTGGAATTTAATGGACACCATGCATGTGTGATTTACAAATACAGGAGATGAGGAAGAGTAAATAAGAAGAGCTAGCATAATCCTTCAAAAAAAAGAAGAGCTAGCATAAAATATTCTCTCGACCTTCTATAAAAGAGAGCAATGATTGGTAAGGAAAGAGGTGAAGAATTACAATGATACTCTAACTTCTCCCTCTGAATTTCCTTTTTATCTGCCCCTACTGTGGTTTCTAATATCACATCACATAGTATTAACATTTCTTTCCTCTACCTAAACTAGTTCTATAACAAAATTCTCTTGTATGTTGCATGCAATTCTGACTCCATAACACAGTTTGAAACTCTTAAAACTCTTAGTCAAAGTCACCATATATAGGTAACATAAATTTTCAAAGTTTAACTGGTAACATAAATTTTCTTGATTACTACTATGACCATAATTTTGCACCTTTCTTAGCTTAATCAAGTAGGTAGCCTAAGAAGTTAAGAACCCATGTTTCAGTTGGATAATTTTGTTGCAACTCCAAAGATGGACAATATAGGCAATTTCAGCTGGTGGTAGGTGTAAATCTCTAACTAAACCTAGCCAGCTAGTAGATATCATGCAACAGCAACAATTGAGAAAAAATGGGCTTTAAGAAGAAAGCCTGACAAAATGAAATATTCGAATTTGGAAACATAAGTGGTTAAATATCCACTGATAATACATTTTTTTTAGAGGATTCACTAATAATACATGAACATGTACTTTTTTTAAATAGAAGATTGATTCAATTTTCTGTGAGAACTTTGGTTAATTCTACTACATTAATCTACCAAAATTTTCAATGTAAATAAAATGAACTATATTTTTGCATATGATTAATCAAATGTTGAATATGTATGAAAAAATATGAAAAAATGTTGAATATTTTACGTGGCATAATTTGAGAGTTGGGACCAAAGGCAAGGTTTTTGGGCGGTGTGGGACAATGAGAGTGTGGCACAAGACTGCATTATGTACACACACAAACACAAGAGTACGTTTGCTTCCCTAAACAGCAGAAAACGAAATGAAAAAGTGGTGCCACTGCCTACCAAATATGAGACTGTTATTGTTGTCAGATGGGGTTAGTGGGGACACCATTTTTGTGTGTCACATTCTATTCCTACACGGTACAAATACCATACAATATACAATTTACCACGTTAATTAATTAGTTCTTTCTTCACTACAAGTATTTCCAGTTTTGCACTTATTCTCACTCTCACTTGAATATGCAAGTAACATATATAGTAAGAGTTAAGAGTAATAACAACTCAACACGACAAAGACAGATAGAAAGAGAAAGAAGGTTAGTAAAAACACTAACTACATGGCCAATTAATCCAATTGTTGTTTCCCTCCAACCTATCTGTTTCATAAAATGGGATCGGATGGATCGGATTGTAGTGCACTCTCATCCGGTAATTGCGCACGCTCCCATGTGAACCAACACGTTACGTGAATACTGATTGGATTATATATAAGCCTGCTTACATATACATCCATCTTTGTAGGGTACAGCTAAGAGATATACAAGCTTCTAATTATTCATGATTAATATTAAGAAAGTTGGACTTCACTTAAAAAAAAAATTGGACTCATTGCATTTTAACGAGTTAAATTCATCAATAATTGACTTTGTACTAAAACGATATGAGTAAGAAAAAACTATAAAACATATATTTTTTCTTATTTTACTGAAGGAACTTTGATTAAATCAACTCTCACATAGACAACAAAAGAGAATACCCTAAGCTTCTCTTTCGAGTAAATAGGTCAATGTTTTAAAAATTTGATCGTTATGCTAAATTGATCGAATTGAGAATTAGAGTTTGATCTGGTTCGGTCCGAGCTCAAGAACCGCAAGTCATAATGAAACTCTAAATTTTTCATTTTTTTATTTATAAAAAATACTAATTTAAAGTAACTTTATACATAAGTTAGTTATGTTTTAACCAATAGATTTTATACCATCGGTGATCCATTAAATTTAAACAATAACTGGATGGATTGTAATACATTAATGTTATGAAATAGATGAATTCAATCCAAATCCAATCAATTAATTAACTAATAATTTGTTGGTTGAAAGATGAATTAATAAGTTGATGAGTTGGGTGGATTATCAGATGAAAATGCCACCCTGAATAAAACAGTGTAGATGCAAAAGAAGAAGATGATGAAGATAAAAGGAGATGTTGTGGAAATTGCAAGTAGGAAGATGTAAAGAATATTGGATCTGTGAGAAAAATAACAGAATGTACAAGGGGGAGTGCTCCGTGGGAATTGCAAGTGGGGAGAGTAGGAAGAAGCTGTGGACATTGCAAGTGGGTAGATGATACAACTTTTTATTTTTTGGACATCATATATACAGCACTTATATGCAAAATGAATGTGGATGAGATTAGGGTTGTTTATCGAGCAAAAATCCATTCTAGTTATGTGTGAAACATTGCCACAATAATCTTTAAATTAATTGAAATTGCAAAAATATTCAAAGATAATGTTAAGTAGTAACAACTTATCACCCATTCAATCACTAAAATGATTGTTTGCATGTTTGTTTGGCCTATTTATTTATTGGGAAATGCTAACCGGTGCCCCCGGGGCACTGGTTAAGGATACTAAAAAGAGAAATTATATAGTAATTATTGCATTGAAAATTGTGTAATTAATCCATAAATAAGTCAACAAAGTTTCCTTTTATGGTAATAAATTCCTTTTTTTGTATGCTTAACCAGTGCCCCGGAAGCACCGGTTAGCATGACCCTTATTTATTTATTGCCAAAAGCTGTGGTCAAAATTTATAGTCCATTACATTTTTTTTTCATACTCCTGCATTTTTTTCTAATATTTTTATCAACTTATTTATCCTATGGATTTTATGTTTTTTTTTTGTGAATTTTATAAATTGTTACCTGCATTTTATTTATTTATTTTGGTCTAGTCACAATTAAATGTGGAGAAATGGGGTGTCTCGGGTTTGAACCTCAGCCCGTGTATAAATTATGCAATGTTCCTACCAACTGAGTTAAGTTCACGAGACTATTACTTGCATTTTAATTATAATATTAATGCTAGATTTATTTTTGAAGGAATTAACTTGTATTTATTGTTTCCCTTAAAAAACAATATATTTATTTTTATCTGGTTCAACCGAATCAGTTAAATATGACCATGTCTTACCTATTCGATTTGTGGTTCGATTTTCAAAATCTTGAAATATACATTTTCATTATTGAAATTGTAAGAGTCCATTAATTTAATCCCTGAAGTTTACAAAATAGCAATTCAATCCTATACATTGAAAGACATCAATCAATTTAGCCAACTTTTCACCACAATTTTTAAATTTCTATGTTTATTTTTATGCAACTAAATGCTGTTTAAGTCTCTCTATATTTAAATGGTGTTATAGATGCTTACTACCAAATGTTTTGCCAAAAAAAAAAAAGGGAGATTAGTCACTTTAGTCCCTGAATAAGAAATGAGTCGTCACTTTAGTCCTTAAATGCAGATAAATTGTAAAATAGTCTTTGAATGTAAACTCTGTTAGTCAATTTAGTCCCTAAATGTAGACTCTGTTCGTCACTTTAGTCCATGAAATTGACCAACAGAATCTACATTTAGAGACTGTTTTGCAATTTCTCGGGACTAAAGTTACTAATTCAAAAAAAAGAACTAGCTTACTATTTAAAAAGTTTGAGATATTAAATTGACAGATCCTTAAAACTCTAGGGCTTGTTTACTTTGTCAAAACTTTTTTCTTCCTCTTCATTTTGTAGGTTTGGACCACGGTACAATATTTGCTCTATTTATACACTGACCTCCTTCTGCCATCCTCCTCACTCTCACTCACATACACATAGTTTCGTGTGTCTATCTCTTCTCCTCTTCACTGGTTTGGTTTTTAGCCACCTTAAATCAGAGTATCTCTGCATTAGTACTGCCAGTCTCACAGTCCTTCTACAACCAAAAACCCATTCACCATCCACCACCTTCATTTAAATCATATTGTCTACCCTCAACAAGACAAACATAATCATGGCAAGAAAAACAGAGCAAGTGCATTTAATAAGTGACTACACCAATCCAAATACATGTTCTTTTTCAACCATCATGGAAGAAATGAAATCCCTAATGATGCTAGCTTTCCCAATAGCCATAACAGCTCTTATTTTCTATTCTCGTTCCATGGTGTCCATGATGTTCCTTGGCTACCTAGGAGAACTTGAACTTGCAGCCGGTTCACTCGCCATCGCCTTCGCCAACATCACCGGCTACTCCGTTCTCTCCGGTCTCTCTCTCGGAATGGAACCTCTCTGTTCCCAAGCCTTCGGAGCAAACCGTCCTAAACTCCTATCCCTGACTCTTCAACGTTGCATCCTCTTCCTATTACTATGTTCCATTCCCATTTCCTTCATGTGGCTTAACATGTCACAAATCCTCATTTGGTTGCACCAGAACCCAAAGATCACAACCATGGCTCACAAATATCTAATCTTCTCTCTCCCTGATCTCATCACAAATTCATTTATCCACCCTATACGTATTTACCTTCGTGCACAGGGAATCACTCACCCAGTTACATTAGCCTCACTTGCTGGCACTCTCCTCCATCTTCCACTGAATTACTTCTTTGTCTTTCACTTTGGTTTCACCGGAGTCCCAGCTGCCTCTGCAGCCTCCAACCTCTTCATTGTATTGTTCCTCATCACGTATATTTGGTTAACGGGCTTACACCGCGCAACTTGGACTGCGCCAAGCCAGGAGTGTCTCACCGGCTGGAAGCCATTACTCCGACTGGCAACACCAAGCTGCGTTTCCGTTTGCTTGGAATGGTGGTGGTATGAAGTAATGATCATTTTATGTGGTTTACTTGTGGACCCCACCGTAACCGTTGCTTCTATGGGGATTCTAATTCAAACTACTTCATTCATTTATGTCTTTCCATCTTCGCTTGGATTCGCGGTTTCCACGCGTGTTGGAAACGAGCTAGGTGCTAACCGTCCTTTCCAAGCTAAGTTATCATCCCTGGTGGCAATTTTTGTCGCTTTAACGATAGGTTTCTCAGCGACGGTTTTTGCCACAGAGATGAGGTTTCTTTGGGGAAGAATGTTTACTGCGGATGAAAATATTCTTCGGCTGACTTCATTGGCACTTCCAATCCTTGGATTATGTGAACTTGGTAACTGTCCTCAGACGGTGGGTTGCGGTGTTGTTAGGGGAACAGCTAGGCCAGGTGTGGCGGCGAATGTGAATCTTGGTGCTTTCTATATGGTGGGGATGCCAATGGCGGTTGTGCTTGCGTTTTGGTTTGACGTTGGGTTTCGCGGGCTTTGGTTGGGCTTGCTCTCGGCCCAGGTTTGTTGTGCTGGGTTCATGTTGTATGTGATTGCGATCACTGATTGGGATTTTGAAGCTATGCGGGCCCACTTGCTTACTTGTGTGGAGAATGGAATGGGTAGTAATGATGGGATGATGAACGGCCAGAAACCGTTGTTGACTGGTATTGTTGCTGAGACTTGACGGTTGATGAAAATTAAAGCCCATGCTATTACTGATGATGGTCAGATGGTGTAATGTCTAAAGCCAATATTATTTTGTAATTTCCCTAAGGAAGAAAAATTAATAAATGATAAATTAAAACATATTATTATTAAAAAATGTCAATAATGCTAAAATACACTTTCCACCTCCTAACTTTCAAAATCCAACGATTTTACCTTTATTTTGAAACTCACAATTTTGACCCTTTAGGAAATCAAATATAGTAATAATCAGTTTGGATACGTGGTACGGGTGCGAGTACGATACGAGTAGGTAGATACATAATTTTTAAAAAATTTAGGATACAATACGACAAAGATACGTTAATAAAAATGTTATAATAAAGCTTATATGCATGTAAAAAACTTGAGAAAAAAAGAGCATTGATTACTCTTCATTATTAGGTAATTATAAAAGTCGCAATTTATCCCTAAAAAAAAGTCACAATTTATATAAAATAATAAATGTGATCAAAATAAATTTAAAAAATGTAAAGTTTTCGTATAAATCATATTCTATTTTCTTTCAAATGTTAAGATATCAACAAAAATATTATTAAATGAACTCAATTTATTTTTTTGTCTGATGTTGTTTGATTGAATCTCCTATCTTTCGTTACCTTTATCGTCATCCGTAAAAAAACATAATTTTTAAGTAGTTAACTACAAAAAATAATGCAATTAGCCAGGGAAATATGCCTCCGTAAAAAAAACATAATTTTTAATTAGTTAACTACAATTTTCCCGATTAATTATATCTTAAGTTGAATTATATGCATCTTCATTGAATTTTAACAACATCTTCTAACTTTTTTACCCTTCATTTTTTCTAAGATAGGTGAAGTATCTTACGAGTATTTGTGTGTATATGTGGAACATCTTATAAGTATTAGACAAAATAATTTTTTTAAACTAAAATAATTAATTATGATACTTTGTGGGTACGTATCCGCAAATATTCGCAGAGTATCAGTATATGATACAAGTACATCTCTATGTTGAGAGTATCCGAACTTCATAGGTAATAGTACATAAAAGTTGTGCAATCAACTCTATAACAATTTAAAATTTATACTTTTAGCTTAACGGGTGCAATTATGACATTTGTTAGCTTGACCCATATAGTATATGACCATCCCACATCAATGTAGAAGAATGTGTAGCATATAACTATCACATTAACACTAACTCATACTTTTTCCGGACTCAATTATAAATAAAAGTTTAATTTTTAGATTCATTCAATAACTAATGTATTTGATTTGTATAATTGAGACTACAAGGAATGTTTTATTAAAAACACACCAACACTTATATGTATAATATTATATCATATTATTTATATACACAATATTGGAATGTTAATGACTAATTCTCACGACGATACAAGTGTATGTGAGATCATCATATTGAGTTAAGGGAGAATACAGAAAAAACTTATCTCTCTAAACTAATTAACCTCTGACCTCTCTCTACTGTGACCTCCCTCTTAGCTCACCTGTTACCGGCGCTCCTCCCTTAATCCAAAGCCACCACCGTCGTGATGTAGATCTGTGGTGGTGGTGCGTTGAGAGTTGTTCTCCGCACCACCGTTGCACCTCTCCTCCCACCGGCGTTCTTCTGTTGTCTCTCGATCTCCTGCAACCGGAGCTCCTCCCCAGATCCTTCCCAACCTCGGCCGCGATGTTGATCTGTGTTGGTGGTGCGTTGAGAGTTGTTCTCTGCACCATCGTCGCACCCTGCTCCAGCCTGCGTCCTTCTCTGTCACCGCCACTGCAGTCGTTGGTTCATTAGGTGTCCAAGCGGTTGTAGGAACAACTCACGGTGGTGCCTTCCTCCGTCGGTTGTTTTCGTGGTAGTGGTGGTTTTTCGGTTTCGTGGTGATGTTCTCGTTGCTGTCAAGCTGTGTCGGCGGTGGTTGTGGTGGTAGATTTGGATCTTAATCTGAATCTTTGGCTGTGTCTATTATTTCTTTTTCGTTTTCGTTGTCTTTTTGTTTTTGTTCATCATATTTGGTTGTGTCAGTGGGTTGTTCATCAGATCTAGCGTCTCTTTGAACTCCAGTGGGTTGTGTTGGTGGCTTCTTAGGTCGCTTTTCAGCTCCAGCAGTGGCTGCCTTCTCAACCTTCTGTCTCTGTTGCTTGTTCTAAGGTCGCCGTTGAGGTTTGTTCGTCGGTTTGCTCAGACCGGTTTGAGCGGCCTACCCTGTTGGTGGTCAGTTTCTATTTGGTGTTGTGTTGAGTAGCGCCGAAGGAGTGGGTGGTGGTTTTGCGCCATTGTCCTCTTTGGGTGTCGTTGGTTCAGTGTTGTTTTGCGTTGTTTTCTCGGGTTGTTTGTGTCGTTTTATGTTTGTTTAGGCGATCTCTTTCTTTTCTGGATGTTACTCGAAAGGGTTTGGTGCGTAGACGCTCCGTGTTGACGGTAGCAGTCATTTATTTACTCTCAGATTTTTGTGGGGGCTGGTCGCCGTTGTTGTTTTGTTTGTTTGTTTGAGTTCTGTGTTTTTGTTCCTTGTTTCTTTGGTGGAGAGGGGATTGTACTGGTTTCGCGCAAGCTTTTGGTTTCTGTTCCTTCTTCCGAGTCGTCCAAGCTTCTGTGCGCTTTCCCAACCTCCCCCCCGTCGTCGGTGTTTGGTCGGTGGCGTTCTCTAGGTCTGCAGAGGGTCGTGCAGTTGTGGTGGATCCAGTCCCTGGATGGTTGAAGGTTTTCTCCTCCGCGACGTAAGAGGGTACAGTGGTCCAGAGGGTTGCGCTGAAACGTTGTTCGTGGAGGTGCTTATGGTGGTTGATTTTGTGACTTGTTTTGGTTTATTTATGTTCGAGCTGGATCGATTTGCGCTACTATTCCATCATTTCTGTCCTTGAATTTGGCATCTGGATTTTGGTGGGCCCGGTTTTTAAATAGGTTAAGGTGTATGTTCTGGTTGTCCGTGAGTTGAGGGGTGCCTTTCTGATTTGTGTAGGGAGTCTGGTGGGCCGATCGCTTTTGATTCGAGATCAGGAACTAGTTTTTGACTCAGGTACTTTTAGGCTTTGTTGGTGACTCCTCTGTCTTACCAGAAGTTGAGTGGTGGGCACATCTAATCGTTTGAAGTAACATATCATTGTCAGCTGCTTTATTGATCTCTGTTGGTGGTGTCGTATATTTGTTGTGTTGTTGTTTTTTTGCTGGGTGTTTTTGGGGGCTTTTATTTTTCTTCTTGGTGTAATCCTTGGGATTTAATCCCATATATATAATATATTTTTTGATTAAAAAGAAAATCATATTGAGTTAAGAGTGGATTACAATTTACAATTTTTTTAGTAACAACACACGTATCATAAAAAAAACACATACTCTACTTATCATTCTTTGATAACATTACTACAAAGAAGGAGTAGTTGTTATTTTTGGTTTTTAATGTAACTTTAATGACTTTATACAAAAATAATGCTTTTTTTTATCATTTACTCTATGTAGAATGAAATATAGGCAAATAAAATATTTATAAAACTGATGTATTTATTTTTAATTTTAAATTAAATACATCAATTTTTTTACATTTTATTTTTACTTATATTTCACTCTGGAGGTAAACAAAAAAAATATTTCACTATGGAGGGGGTATATTCTCTAATTTATACATAATTTTATGCTAATTTTGTAAAATTGTTATTATTTCTTCTTCTTTTTGTTTTATAAAAATTTATCCTTAATTTATATTAAACCAAGACATCACTTATAGCAAATTAGAAAGATCCCTAAAAAAAAATCACTTATAGCAAGAGGCGTGCTATTCCATAGTAAGTTGACATAAGGTTTTTTTTTCTTTTTTTTTTGAGGGAAGTTGACATAAAGTTTGAGGATTGTTAAATGTCGCATGCATTGCACTGGCTTGTGCATTTCATGAGACGTAAACCCCCAAATTTAGATTAAAAACAATTGCATGATCAATTTCGAAAACCATTTTATTTATAAAAGGATTGTGTTTGACATTGTGGTTGTTGTGAATTCGTTGTGAAAAACACACCAATAAAAACTTGATACGTGGAGCAAATTAAAACCAAGCAATCAAATCAAGTCGGTGACAAAATAATTCAAACAAAAACAAACAAGAGATAAAGGAAGAAGGAGAACACAAGAATCTGTTTACCCAATTCGGTCTAATGATGACCTACTCTGGGGGAGAGATCAGTTCTCCATTGCACTATAATGATATGAGTTTCTTTACAAAGAGATATTGATGGTTACAAGATCCAGTCTTCAAACCTAATTCTATCAAGTCTCAATCTCTTCCCGTGACCAAGAGACTCAATCCTAACAGTGTTTTGTTCAAGGTGAATCAAAAACAATCTCAACTCTAGTGTTTGTTGCGAAGAGAAATTATCTATAAACCCTAGTTTGTATGTTGACTTCTAAACCTTGTTTTCTGCACATATAATCATATGATACAAGGTTTATATTTATAATGGAAAATATCCCTCAAAAATTGAAACAGAACCGGCTCATGAAAGAACTATCTTTAATTTTCCTGCTGAACGACAATTCGGGCGCCAAGCTAGATCCTTCGGCCGCCGAAAAATCACGAGGCCAAAGCCTCCAAAATCAGGCATAATTCGGGCCCTGATGTGCACCAATCGGGCACCGAATTTGGCTTTTCTAGGATGCATTTTTTTTTTTTAGTCATTTTCCAACAGTAGTAAAGTCATCTAAGTGTTTTCCTATATAAGAAAAAAAGTCATCTAAGTTTTTAGCGAAAAAAAGGTCAGCTAAATTTTTTAAAATAAAAAACTATACTACGTACTATACTTTATGATACTATACCTTATGGCACGCATATAATCATAAAGTACAGTATACATATTTTTTTAGTCAAGTATATCATATATCGTGCATATGATGTTATAGTTTTTTGACTTTTTTATTGCTTGGACAAACAATTTCTTAATTACTTAATTGCAGGGAGGATGATGCAATTTTATTAACGAATATAGTATTTGTTTTTATGACATGCATCTAGTATTTGAGTAATGAGCTAGGAACTTTTTTGGTTCATTTGAACACAATGAAATTTAAGTATTTGACTGGAGCAGACTAGAGTAGAAATGTGTCGGTGAAAATGCTCGTGTCAGAAAGAGCCGAACGCAATAGAGAAAATATTGTGCAGTGTGGCGTACGTGAGGTATGTTACAATGTCTTGTTTGACGACGATTCTTTGGTTAATGTGACTATTAGTATTGGGCGTAGATTTGGGCTCCTGTCCACTGGAAAACATAAATATAGTTTCTCAAAGAGAAATGATATATGTACAACTATTTTGTGACAACTTTTTGATAACTCTCTCTTTCATATTCACATTATGTTTTTATTCTCTCTTTTTCTTTTTCTCTCTCATTGTTTTTGACCAATAGAAAGAGAGGAAAAAGAAGTTGTCATAATAGTTGTAAAAAATGGTTGTTCAAATATCACTACTCTTTCTTAGAACAACAAGATACATATCTTAGAGCAATGATATTTGAACAACCATTTGGTACAACCTATTTGACAACCTTCATTTTCTCTCTTTTCATTGGTCAAAAACAATGAAGAGAGAAAAAGGAAGAGAGAGAGTAAGAATAGAATGTGAGTATAAGAGAGAAAATTGTCATAAAGTGGTTGTACAAATATCATTTCTCCATATCTTAACAACAAAAATAAAACCAAGACACAAACCTTTCCCAACACTTTCTACATCTGATTTTCCTTATTTTGATTAAAGTGTCACTGTTTATAAAAAATTCACTACAAGTTTTTTAAACTGCAATTCACTCTTGTTGAAAGTAGTTAATTCAAGTTAGTAAGAAGTTGTTAAACCAATTTGTAACTATTATTTTCATTCGGTTAATGCAATGTACATGATACGGGCTCATGTGTATAAATAAGCTTCTCTTCGATATGTGATATAATCCAATTCCATTTCAATATGCAAACTGCAAAGTACACTTCAGATGTTATTATTGTTTGGCTTAAATGTGTGTTTTGTCCGTGCACTTTCACCCAATTTTGATTTTGATTCCTGCGCTTTTTTTTGTTTGGCATTAGTCCCTGCACTTTGTAAAACTTTTTGTTTTAGTCCTTCTCTGTTAAAAACAAAAACAAAAACTAACGGTGTGCCACATGGACCAGGCATGGCACGCCACGTGGCACACAAAATGACAAAATTTTATAATTGAAATAAATAAATTTAAATAATTAATTTTTAATTAGTTATTATTATTATTATTTTAAAAGGAACAAGATCCATCATCAAAGCAATTCATTTGCATACAAGAATAACGTACTCAGAAAGCACAACTATAATATCGCCAACCATCTCTTCAAGCAACAAGAGTGCTGGCAGTTGTTGATTCGTATTTCTATATTGGTGGAAGCTTTTGTCTTCTTATAGTAACGAGCAAGGCGATGCATCCTGCTCTCGACCAAAATTAGCCTGAATTTGGAATCCTTATCCTTCCCGTTCCTCTCCAAATGCTTCCTAATTGAGACTGCCTTCTTGATCAGGTGATACAGATCTTCAGGAATTTCATGTGCAATCCCATGTGCCTTCAAGATGCGCAAAATCTTATTTCCAGTAACAGCCTTAAAAACTAATTATTTAAATTTATTTATTTCAATTATAAAAATTTGTTATTTAGTGTGTCACGTGGCGTGCCATGATTGGTCCACGTGGCACACCGTTAGTTTTTTTTTTTTTTTTAACAGATACTTAATAGAAGGATTAAAACCAAAAGTTTTACAAAGAGCAGGGACCAATACCAAACAAAAAAAAGCGCGGAGACCAAAACTAAAATTGGGTGAAAGTGCAGGGACTAAACACACATTTAAGCCTTATTGTTTTTCTCTCAATTACAAAATGGAGTGTGACAGTGAGATCATTGTATGCTCTATCAAATCTCTCATAGTGTTTTTTCTATTTACCTTTTGGCGGTGGTCGGAGTTTTAACCCTAAATCTTACATATAATATGCATTGTTTCTACCAACTGAGTTAAGCTAACTAGAACTTCTATTTAGTGTACAAAGCTCATCTCCTATAAGGACCATTGACTAGATTAGTAGATTGAGTTTTTTTTTTTTTTTTTATGAAAAACACATAGCAATTCAATATGAGTTCGTTTTATTAACTCATGACCCGGCTAACAAAGAGCCAACATTTTTTTGAATCAAGCTTAATCCAACTCAATCTTCTGTGTTGTCGGATAAAATGCTGCTGACCCACGAACCTATTTTAAAAAACCACACAACAATAGATAATATAATATCAATACGTATAATTATCTTTCATACACTATCAATTTTTGAGAAAATTCTATAAAATTTCAATCTTTCATACACTACCAATTTGGGATCTTTATTACTCCCTTGCTTCTTTATAATTGTCGTATTTGGAAGAAAAAATTATTTTTATTTTGTTTGCACTACAAGAAAAGTGGCCTGTCCCTACAACCATTTTCCAAAGCGGGATAGTTTTTACCAACGGACATATGTAAAACCATCACTAAGACTATTTTATTTATTTTATTATTATTATTATTATATAATAATTATTATTGTTATATTTCCCACAAATAGATTGAAAAAAAATATCTCACAAACAGATCAGATTCACACGCTCTCCCTTTCTATTGATTAGGGCTGGAAATGAGTCGAACTTGAGTCGAATCAAATGAACCATTAAAAAGAAGAAGAAAAAAACTCTAAACTATCAAGGTTTTTAAGAGACGATCAAGGGAAAAAGTCAACCCTGATCATGAAAATAACTAAAATAATTTCTACCGGTCTCAAGATCTCATAAACCGGTAACAAAATATCCATTACTTGAGAAGAAGGTCTAATATAATTACAAACTTAAATGAAAAAAATTTAGGCACACTCACATAAAATTAAAAAAATTAAAAAATCAGTCACATCAATTAATATCATTTAATTTTATTTTTATTTAAATTTTCTATATTTTGTGAGTGTGTCCAAATCATTTTGATTTGGAGTTCTGCTGAGCTAAGACTTTCTCTTACTTGAGTGCATCAACTCATGTTTCTAGCTACTGTTTAACAGCCACTATTGCTCTCTATTGTGCCTAAAGTGCCCGATGTGGTGGGACTAATATCTTTTCCACGCTGCTTCTTTTTTAATTTGACAACTACATTACTAAGGCAAATAAGCTAGTATATTATAGCTTCCAATTCTATTATATTATATAAAAATACAATATATATATATATATATATATATAT
>Ga0228711_1001263_pt1 | contig 36516 bp, 30 predicted proteins | sample MedpolnodulmetaG_2_FD_177996 | JGI IMG/M metagenome (GOLD analysis project Ga0228711, IMG submission 177996) | Root nodule microbial communities from Medicago polymorpha collected in Santa Monica, California, United States - brown nodules | ecosystem: Host-associated > Plants > Roots > Nodule... | reverse complement strand
CTTCCGGTTTGTGGAAGGAACCTGTATAATTGCTTGTGTTCTTTCTTCTTATGTTCTTTACTTTATCCGCTGCACATAGACTCTGAACTCACTCAGACTCTGAACTACTTCAGACTCTGAACCTGAGAACAGTTCTTCAGAACGTGAAAGAAGAAGTTTCCAAAAACACAATTCAACCCCCCCTTCTTGTGGTTTTTCTCACCTTTATAGTTTAGTGAAGAAAAGAAAATCTGATGGTCTAGATCCCGACCCATACAATGCACAGGTTTGTTTTGAGTTTCATATATAAGCTTCAAATTGACTTTATTATTAGTCGTCGACATGCTTCAATATATTATGTATAACATTTGAATAAAGACTACAATGATACTATTGAATAAATAAAATTAATCATGTTGTCTTCTCACATTTCGAGCTTTATAAAGTATCACAAAGGGATTTTAAATAACAATTTATATTGGCATGGATTGATGTACTTTGCCAAATCTATCTATTGATAGTTATTTTAGTGCCATGAAAAATTTTAAGTTGGATAGTCACTGCCAAAATCATGTTTATCAAATTATATTTTTTTAAGTCAAAATATTTTATATCAAAAGAGTTCGGCATATGCAATCAAAAAGAATAGTTGGGCATAAGATATTCCAAACTCAAGAATTACATAAAAGTTGTATATCATAGGCTCAATAGGAACTCATATTTTGTTACAGACCAGTCATAAATAGTAAAACAAATTGTTGAACGAACAAACTATTTTAAAATATTAAAATTGATATCAACCCACGTTTTCCTTGGGTGCCTTTCCTGTGAAGACAACCAAAATTTGCCCCATAAAAAAACACTAGAAGAAAACACTTCATATCACCCAAAGTGGTTCATTTTAAGATTAAAGATATTATCTTCAAAATTGATGTCGATTCTTGATAGTGTCTTTACTCAAATATCAGCCTTTTCCTATAACTGCCATGAAGAAAACGCTAGAAGGTGATGCTTCTCAATGTAACCGAGCAATCAATAAAAGTTTCTGCAAAATTAAAGCAACCACAATGACCTCCTTGACTTATTTTGAAGGCACAATATATACAATGAAACTTCCATTTTATTCCATCCATATACAACAAACAACACTTCCAATCTAGTTAATTAAAGTAAAAAATATTCAATCATTTTTAAATGTGGTCTAAGATCACAACTTTTCACAAATAATAGCAACGTATATGCTATGGCATGCAACAAAAATGAAGTCATTCCAACAAAGGTTGAAGACCATATAAAGCATCATATAGTCCACTCATGAGACACAAAAGGTAACACCCTTATTTTTTCTACATTTTTCCCACGAAGCAAATGCACTCTAAACCAAATATAGTATAATTATTTCATCAACAAAAATATCGTTGGCAATTGAGACCAAAGAAGTGTGAAGTACAGGAAATTGCATAGTAAAAAAGTTGTTGAAAGGAAATCAACATCATTGAGTAGTATTTACTTTAGTTTATCATATCAGATATGGAAAGAAAATTATGCCTGGAATGAATAACCGAAATGGAAGAGTCAAGTTCAAGAACATACCAAATAACACATTAGTCATAGATATCTAATATGTTTGGCTTGGCTGCTGCAACACCTATTAAAAAGTATCTCAGTGGTTGAAACCTTATTTTAGATTAAAGACAAAAGTAGAACAACTAAATAATTGTTACTTTGTAGAGCTTAACAGGACCACATTATCAAAGTAAAAAATAATTCACACAACACTATAAATAATCTCAGTGGTTGAAACCTTATTTTAGATTAAAGACAAAAGATGAAGGTACAAACCTTGTGCAACGGAGACACTCTCAGATTTAGCAAAAATTCAAACAGGAGCAGAACAATGATGAATTTTAGGGATAATATGTCTATAATAACCACATAAACAGCGTGCCTTCAACAATCTATTTATCTACATTTTGTAGGCACATAGCAAAAAACAATGAATTCTTTAAACTGATTCATATAAACTTCAATAGCTATAACCTATTAATATATAATACCAAAATAAAACAGAATAATCACCATTACCTTATCCTCATATTTATGAGGATAAGGTAATGAGCAACATAAATAAAAAAATCATGAGCAACTCGATTATATTCAAACAACTCGATTATCCTCTAAGAACATAAATACTGAATATTCTCTAAGAAAAAAGACAACTGAAGACAAAGTCAGAAACAGGTCAGAACCAATATTATGTGCCTTTTATATTTTTAGCAGGGCTATGCTTGCAAGCCTATGAATAATAACTTTGTTTATATTCAAACAAATGAAGACACCACTAAAAGGTATAGAGATTAAAGACATCACACAAAAGCGAGAAACAGCCACACAACCTACACTTATTGACATGCAACAAAACAATATGACAGAAACTGGGTCTTGTAGGCAAGCTATCATATCATACATTAAACAGATTACTATAAAACTTGAGAGCACAATACAGTCCAATGAAACATGCAAAATTGTTGGTATTTTCAATGTCCTTGCACAACTATTTTGCACCAAAGCAATCAACCACTTGAAAATTCAAAATCATACAAACAGATAAAAAAAAATTTTGAAAGGGTGCAAACAGCTAATGTAGACAGCAAAATAATAGTTTAGATGGGAGTTTGAATTATTCTTTTCTTGTAAAACATTGCTTTATTATTTGGAAAAAAATTAAATATAATCTTAGAAACAACACTATAAAGGAAAGCATACTCACACTGTCGAAGTCATATTCGACGATGTATGTTCTGTACTTGACTCTTAGCTTGTTGATTGCCTTATCAATATCTAAAACTGGATTTTTCATCAGAAGACCTATTAAAGAATGAAAGTGAAATTTCTGTTATGTACAAAACAAAATCGCATCAAAATAAATATATTAACGCAATATGTGATCAAATGTTTACCAGTTAGGCAGACAGTGATAGGACAGAAGAGTTTCAATGTTTCTGCCGGCCATGGTGAATATGGTTGGAAACGACTTTGATATCTAGTTTAGGTGAATATGTTGTAGGACGATTTTGTTTTGTTTTAAATAAATAATAGGTTTATTTTGTTTTTCACAAAAAATAGGGGACGATTTTCTTTTGTTTTTAATAAAAAATAGGTTTGTTTTGTTTTTCATAAAAAATAGGGTAATTAGTTAAGTTTAGGTTTCATAAAAAAAATAGGGAACGATTTTATTTTGTTTTTAATAAAAAAATAGGTTTGTTTTGTTTTTCATAAAAAATAGGGTAATTAGTTTTGTTTTTAATTTCAGAAGCATTTGAAAATAACATTTTGATTAAATTAAATAGGGTTAATTAAATAGGGTTAATACAGTAAAATTAAGCAATGAAGTTAGGTTAAATCTAGGGCAACATTTTGCGTTTGGGTTAACTTTAAGGAATAAGAGATAGTGTAACTAGTTTAGTTTAGGTTTCATAAAAAAATAGGGGACGATTTTCTTTTGTTTTTAATAAAAATTAGGTTTGTTTTGTTTTTTAACAAAAGAAAATAATAGGAGGATCAGTTTATTTTGCAGAAAAATTAGGAGTATTTGTTTATTTTGATGAAGCGATTTGTTTATTTTGATTTCCATAACAATTAAGTAGGGTTATTATAGTAAAATTAAGCAGAGAAAGCAAATCTAGGGAAAAATATTGCTTACGGGTTAACTTCAAAAAAATAGGAACGATATGTTAACAAAATATGAGCGACCTCTTATTTCAAAAAAATAGAAGCGAAAATAGGATTGGATTGGATTTAGGAGTGATCTGTTGTTTTTGATTTCATAAGCATTTTGGTTAAATTAAATAGGGTTAATTAAATAGGGGTAATACAGTAAAATTAATGATTGAAGTTAGGTTATATCTAAGGCAAAACATTTTGCCGTTAACGAATAAGAGATACTCTATCTCACGTGTTTACCTTCGACCCTCACTCTCTTTCACTCTTTGTTTTCTTTACTTTTCTTCTTTCACATGACCTATATTATTGATAGGTTTGATGGTGTAGTGATAACAAAAACCAGATTTTGTTATACTAGAAGCATCGTCACGGTTTTGCTTCACAACGTTTACCTAACCTAGTCACCAGAATGATTAAGAGCGCAGTCATACGTCATTGTGAAACTGGAGTAGGGATGTAAATGGATATTCATGGATGTGGATAGTGTGATATCCGTGTCCGCTCCGTTGGGTAAATATGAAATCCGTACCCTATCCATATCCACGCGGATATCCGTTTAGCGGGGTAATCCACGAATTTTGAGGTATCCGCGGGTTTATACAGATATCCATGGATAACATTTATAAAAATAAAATAAAAAACTTGTTTAATTTTTTTTTAGCTAAAATTTAGAAACAAAGGTTCTGCACATGCATTTTATTTTCTTTTTAGCAAAAGATAATATTCATACATTACAATAACAATAAAGATCATTGACTCAAAAAAAAAACATAAATAAAGTCCCTTACATTTAATAATAATAAAGTTCTTCGATTTATCAAAAACATAAGTAAAGTTCATCATATTCAACAAAAACAAAGCTCTTGCTTCCACAATTCCAACCACTTTCACTTCCTTTTAAATGAGCGTAATAATTAATAACACTCACAATACCTAGGGTTTTTCTTAGGAATTTGAATGGTATTGAGGTTATTTATGTAATTTACTCAGTTTAATAGCGAGTATGGATATCCACGGGTGTGGATACCATTAAATCCGCACCCATATCCATTAATTAGCGGATAGTTAAAAAATCTGTTTATTTTATCCATGGATATCCATTAAGCTATCCGCTCCGTGTCCGTGGCAAATTTTATCCGCGGATATCCACGGGTGCGGATTTTTTTGCCATCCCTAAATTGGAGGTGTGCGGTGGTGAAACCCCAAAGAACATAGTTCCTAATCAATGTTTATGAGATTTGGAACCAAAAAGTAAACCAATTGCAATAACTCAAGCCAAAAGTGATGACATGACGGTAACTATTTCAAACCAAAAGTAAACCAATTGTCATGATTGACTATGGAACCAAAAGGTAAACCAATTGAAACATTTCAAGCCAAAACTGATGACATGATGATTGATAAACAAAACGAATTACACAAGTTAGATCGTGAATTGGTTTATACTGGCGATCAATCGTGTAAACAACGCACATGCTAGGTGTTGGAAACCATAGCAGAGTGTTTTGTTATCATCCAAAAAGTTTAAATTTATTATAACGTGATATTTACTTCAAAAGTAAACTTTTTGTAATAATCCAAAATAAAACATTAATAAAAGCAAAAATTTATTAATTAAAATTAAACTAATAATACAGCAAAATAACATGTTATCACATTTAAGTGTTAAAGATAGATCTTTTATTTACATTTTTAATAAGTAAAGCAATGTGTAGATCAATTTATATCCAAGTTATTTAAGAGTCCACTCTGTAGAATATGGCAAAAAAATTGGGGATTTATTTTATGTTAAATGAAGTATTTCGAATTTTGATTAAGTTTAGTCCAAATTTTTATTTTGTGATAAATTCTGTACTTTTTATATTATACTAAATATTTAAGTACTTTCAAGTTAGAGTGTTCCACATGTTGCAACAATATTATTACTCTTTTGTGATTTTCCTTTATCTATCATGAATTGATGAAAACAAATTATTTCTTATAATTGATTTTTTTTATGTGATCACCTTACTAAATGTATTAAAGGGACAAAATGTACAGTTCAATGTAGTTAAGAGACATTTTAATAAGTGTGCTAAACACTATTTAATGTATGTAAAGAATGATTGACCTTTCTATATTGTTAAGTGTTTTCTACTTGTTACATGCGCGGGGTAGAATATGACAAAAAATTGGGAATTTATTCCATGTTAAATGAAGTATTTCGAATTTTGATTAAGTTTAATCCAAATTTTTATTTTGTGATAAATTATGTACTTTTATATTATACTAAATATTTAAGTACTTCCACGTTAGAGGGTGCCATATGTTGCAACAATATTATTACTCTTGTGATTTTCCTTTATTTATCAATTAATGATAAAAAAAAATAAAAATTATTTCTTATAATTGATTTTTTTTTTTATGCGATCACCTTACTAAGTGTATTAAAGGGACAAAATGTACAATTCAATGTAGTTAAGAGACATTTTAATAAGTGTGCTAAAAAGTATTTAATCTATGTAAATAATGATTGACCTTTATATATTGTTAAGTGTTTTCTACTTTTTACATGCCGAGGGGGGGAATATATGGATAAACGAAAGTTTGTTTATGTTATTGTCCACCTTCTTTCTCTATTTCTTGCTGTAATGAACGTTGAAGGTAAATCTTTTTCATTTATTTACGTTTTTTTCCTTTATTTCTTACCTAACGTTCTATACCCTTTAATTAGTAACATTCTTATTTTTATTTTATTACAGCACATTTTCAATGTCATATTGACACTGAATGTGATAATCAAATTAAGTGTGTGCTTCCTCGAGTCGCAAAGTGTGTTAGATACAAATGTGACTGTGTTCGTTTTGATGCTAAAGAGGATCCTTGGAGTGCAAGAACAAAGAGAATGGACAACTACCATGCAATGAAGAATGATTTATCGCACTAGAAAAAGATCTACGAAATATTGTTTGTGATAAAATATTGCATGATATGTCATTAACTTGTTGGGTTGGCACCCTATAGTTGAATTGTTTTTTTTTTAGTTTTCCTTTCCTAATTTCACAAACCATGCAATTATAGATTTGTACTCTTAAATGTTGTTAATGAAATGAAATAAAATAGTAACTTATATTATTTAGATTTTCTTATTTTATTGTAATTACATTATAACACCCTAATTCCTTTTAGGAATTACTGATTATAACTCAAAATATAGTCTTACAATTACTTTATATAATTGTATTGCACAAAGGATTACTTAAAAAATTTAAGTATAAATTTCAATTTTGTAAGTTCCTATGGATCAAGCAATTCAAAGAGATCGGTACTAATTTTGTTTTTCATAGATGACAATCACCATTTGATTTTTTTTTTAATGAACCAAGATCATGAACTTGTATCAAAGTGGAATTTAGACATCCCGACTAAGTTGGTTCTTCTAAAAACCACAAATCATTTACAAGCATACTCACAAATTACTTATAAGCACACTCATGAATAAATAGAGGGGGTGTTGTATTGTACCCAAGGCAATGAAAATAAAAATTAAAGAGAAAAACAACTTCTAAAGAAAAAGGAAAGTAGGAAATCCAAACCTATCCCTATAAAACTTATCATGAATAAATAGTGCGACATCATCCCACCAAGTGAAGGGAAATCCTATTTACAAAACAGAATAGGTAGGGAATAAAACAAAATAATTTCCCTTTCAATGGATCCTTACAAATGAACATGATCTGGGATTGAAGAATTACCTCTTGTAGTGTAGTTCCTTTGTTGTTGAAAATTTGAATCTGATCACAAGCACCACACTTCTGATAGTGCCTCTACTCTGTCCACACGAACAATCAACTCTACTCACAGTGCTAGCTGCTACGAGATGGAGGTTTAGAGAGGGAGAAGGGTATATTAGGGTTTCTGAAGTGGTATCAGGGTTTCAAAAACTTTTGCTTCTATACAAGGGTTTTATTTAATGAATCCCATGCGTGCTCATCAAGTAATTGGGCTTGTACAACTCGATAACACATTCGCTTGATCTGCTAATTTAATTAGCACAACTTACTAAACGTAGCCCCAAATGAGTCTTGCTTATTTCTCTCGTTCAATTGTTCTTTTGTATGTGACCCTTTAAATTCTTGCAATGTTTGCAATAATATTAAACTACATGTTTAATATTATAAACAATGAGCGGTATCTAGCAATACATCACTGCTACCCAAGTAACGAGAATGTCACGTGATCTGACAAACCTTTATGTGATAAAGATCTTTTGTATAATTACCCTTTTTCCCTCATGTCTATATTGAACACAAGACATAACATGTTACCTTTGTCCAGTTCAATATTAAGCCCTTAGACATTTCTCCTGTTATGTAGGAGCGCAAATTCCATCTTGGACACTTGTGTCCCTCAACAAGATTCATCAAATACCCATAAACTGGCTTTATAGTCATCCTGTTACAAACGACGTTTGTACAGCAACAAAGTACTCAACTCCTACATCAAGAGTACACAGTGGTTTCAGGTCAAATGGTGAAATACACCACTTATCATTATGAGAATGACATGTGACTTTTACATAACATTATATGTAACATTCTCATGGCGAGTCAATCCAATATAAATATTACTCTTAATATTTATATTTATGTGAAGACTTGATAACTCCTTATCAAAGATTTGTGAGATGTGATCATCAATCTACCCACATAATAGTCTCTATGCTTTAATGTTATCCCTTTTCACACTAAAGCTTGACTACAAATGTTTCAAGAAAAATCGGGCCCTAAATGCCGCAACTGTCCAAGACCGTTTCCCCATACCCACCATTGACGAATTGCTCGATGAATTGGGTTCTGCAACTATTATTACTAAGATGGATTTGCGTTATGGCTATCATCAAATTCGAGATGTTCCAAATGACACCCACAAAACGGCTTTTCGCACTTTTGACGGACACTATGAGTTTTTGGTTATGCCTTTTGCCTTAACTAACACACCTTCTACTTTTTAATCCACCATGAATGATTTATTTCACCCGTATTTTGCGTAAATTTGTTTTGGTTTTTTTTTTTATGACATTCTCATTTTGAGTGATTATTTTCCTGAGCACTTATCTCATTTACAGTTAGTTTTAGAGTTGCTTAACCAAAATCAATTTTTTGCAAAATTATCTAAGTGTGTTTTTGCAGATGCGTTGTGCCGGTAACACTTCGAAGAAACCACTTCACTTCTCTTGACTATCTCCTCAACTATCCCTAACATATTGCAGGATCTGCGCATATATTATAGCAAACATGGGGAAGGAAAGAAACTGATTTCAGATTTAGTCAGCCTAGAGAATCCCATTCCACATTACACTTTCAAAGAAGGACTCTTGTTCTGTAAAGACATAATCTATGTTCTAGACTTACCTAATAGGCGACAATCTATTATCTCTGAGTTCCATAACTCCCCCATCGCTGGCCATTCAGGTGCAAAACCAACTCACTGAAGACTTGTTGCTTCCTTTCTCTGGCCTGGAGGGCACAAGGAAATCAAAGAATGGGTCAAAAACTGCTCCACATGTCAACAGAAAAGATACCTACCGACAAAGAAACAAGAGTTATTTCAACCTTTAAATACACCACAACAAGTATGAGAGAAATTAACAATGGAATTCATAACACACTTACCAAATTCTTTCGACAATACCGCAGTTTGGGTCGTTTGTGATAGGTTAACCAAGTTCGTCCACTTCATTTCGTTTCCAACCAAATACAACGCAAAAGATTTGGCCATCTGATTCTCGACTGAAATCAATAGGCTCCATGGTATTCCCTACTCCATCATCTTTGATCGAGACCCTCTTTTCTTAAGCAACTACTAGAAAGAACTGTTTAGAGTCCAAGGAACCGCCTTCAAGTTCAGTTCAGCCTACCACCCAAAAATAGATGGCCAAACCAAGGTGGTAAACCGGAGTCTCGAAACCTACTTGCGCTATTTCTCTAGTGACCATCCCCGCTAGTGGTTCAAGTTTTTTCAGTTAGCTGAATACTGGTATAATTCATCTTTCCATTATGCCATTCAAATGTCCCCATTTGAAGCCTTGTATTGACGCCCCGCCTTCCATTCTTGCCTATGTCAAGAGCCAAACTACCATCACTGATCTGGACGCCTCCCTCACACAAAGACAACGAGTTCTTAACACCATTAAAGAGAACTTAAAAAAATGTAGACAGAAGATGGAAAACCAAGCAAACCAAAAAAGAAGAGATTGTACCTTTGAAGCTGGAGACCCTGTATGGCTACGCATGCAAATGTACAAACAACAAATGGTGCACTGACGAGTTTCTCGCAAGCTTGCTAAATGGTATTAGGGACCCTTCACCGTTCTCTGCCGAATTGGCGCGATGGCTTATGAACTGGAACTTCCTCTATCCTCAAGGATCCACCCGGTCATCCATGTATCTCAGCTTCGCACGTATCACAACAGAACCATGCAACTCATTTCTCACCTATTCCTACTGAATTAGAACTGAGTGTGATTCTAGATTCTCTAGAAGAAACAATGGTGGCCGACTATCCATCTAAACAAGAAGCAACGAGTGAACCGATTTCTAGGAAACTTGAAGAGAGAGAACCCTTCAAGTGTTTTCCAACCAAACTCTCTAGATTCCCCACTAGATTTACTTTCAAAACAGTTAAATGACCCCAAACTACATCCCAACTACACGTTCATGATTCCACTCCCCAAGATAATACTGCACCATTGGATCAGTCTGTTAGAACTGAAGAGCAGTCCTCGAAAAATCCCCATCCATCTTCCATGACCCATTCTCTCCACAATCCATCCTGGCCATTCATTCCAACTACCCCCACTACCGACAAATCTGACGGTCCTTCACAAGATTCCTTGTTGGCGCACCCTACACCTCCCCACACATAATCCGCTGCCTCAAATCTTGATGTCAAAGTTTCTTCTGGACCAGATAGTATTCTTAGTAGGTTGGCCCCACAAAGAGCTAAAATAGTTGTTATTAATCCAACTTAGATTAAAAACTATGTTCTCAAGTAATATTGGGCCAAGTTTCCTTAAGCTATCAAATTTAATAAATGTAGAATTCTGCTCTTCTCCCAACACTTTTTTCTCACGCCCAACTGATTTGTCGAAAATACCCCTGCATTAGTTAAGTAACGCAAGTGTTAAATTCAGCGCTAATTAACTAACGTTGCGTTAGTTAACTCACGCTAGTTCAATTTCTTTATTGTTTCTTCTTTCGTTTGATCATTAAATTCATACAAAGATAGAACCAAAATAAATTGATAAAAATTATAGAAACAAGTCATCAATTCTTAAGCATCTAAATAGTCAGAATTCTAAAAACTTTGACATGTTGCTTTCAAGACCAAAAAAAAAACACGTGAAGCCCATTAATTCTACAACACCTATCAAAAGCTAACAAAAGCAGGGGTATTGATTTTTCAATTGCTGACAAAAGCAATAGCTGATATGGTTTTCAATTGCTGATATGATTTTTGCTGATATGAACATGCGGGGTGTAACACCTGCGTCAGGTAACTCGCGGCGTGACTTAATTCACGCATGTGTAAAAAAGGTAATTTTAAGTCATGTTAATTTTACACTTGCACGAGTTAACTCACGTAGGGGTATTTTCGGTATTTTAGTTGGGCACAAGCAAAATGTGTTCGGTAAAGAGCGGTATTCATAAATCTATTAAAGGGCCCAGACCCAATTTTGTATTAGGTCTAGACATAAGACCTAGCTATTTAAAGAGGAATTCTGCTCTTTTTCCAATAAGTTTCGCTCCCACCCAGCTAAACTGACCAAAATACCCCTGCACTAGTTAACTAACGCAAGTGTAAATCAAACGTGACTTAATTTTACACATGTGTGACTTAAGTTACGCCGCATGTGTTAACTCACGCAGGTGTTACACCCCGCGTGAGTTAACTCACGCTAGTTCAATTTCTTGGACCATTACGCTAGTTAACTGTCCTCGTTAATTTTCCAATGGCACTTTCACTTGTCTGCCATATGGGACAGCAATAAACAACATATGTTCCATCCTATTGGTTCTTTTATCAAAAAATAATGTCATATATAAAGAACAAAAAGGAAAGGACTTTCTTAATAGTCTCACATGCAAATTAGCTTAGGTGTCGAAATTTACTTGCGTTATTTAACTAACGCATGGGTATTTGCGGCAAATCAGTTAGGCGTGAGCAAAAAGTGTTGGGAGAAGAGCAAAACTCTTTAAAGAGGGGTGCTAGCATCTGACTAATATATGAAAAACGGCCGTTTGTTATTTGCTTTCTTTTTTTCGGTCTTTTATTTTTGGCGTAGCTTAGGATTTGATCTCAACCAAACAAGAATCCATCAGTGAACAATACAATAAACAATATGTTATAACATAAACAGAAGGAGTGCCATAGACGAGTCGATAAACTAAGATGGTTAAAACAAAGTTTGCTATAAATGAAAAAGACAATAAGTCGTAAACATTTGAAAAATAATGACAAATAAACTAAAGGATAAAGCTATACATTGCCAAAAAGTGACACATGACTTCTTCACAAGTGTTGTGCTTTCTCTAGCAACTTCCATGTACCCCTCCAATTAACATCTATTATGCTGAAGTGAGAATTGTGAGAATAGCATACCACTAAACAAAAGGATCATTTCACATAAATGTTCATTTATGAACAAGACCATTATAATCACCGGGCCCATATGGTTCAAATAGCTCGGCAAATAGACCCTTCTTTCTTCTCGGGTTACATTTCATGTCTCTGCACAATTGATCATTATACCATATGCCACAAGTAACAATGCATGATCTCCAATAAAATTTTCTGGAATATTGCTTCATGTTGTCTTCCCATAATTTAACATCCCTTTCCATCTCTTTTATACTAGGCAATTCAATGTTTCCATCTAGAAAATGTGCTACCCATTGGCATCTCATTTCATTAGAAACAATATTTGATATTCCCTCAGCATATCCTATCATTGCCAATTGTGGGATGCGAGGATGTATTATTTGCCTGTAGTGGTTTACCATGGATTAGTATAGAGAATTTTAAAATTTATATGTTACTCCTAGAAATATGTAAACCACTAAATTAGTCTTTGTCTTTATAAGTCATTTTTAAATTAGTTTCTCACTCTATTAATATTTTAAAATAGTCTCTGTCTTTGTCAAAAGTTCCTCAATTAAGTCTCTCGTCATGTGACAAAAACATAGATACAGAGATTTAGTTTAGAAACTTTTGACAATATTTCAAAATATTCTCTGTCTTTATAAAAAGTTTCTTCATTAAGTGTCTCGTCATGTGACAAAAACATAAAGAAAAGAATCTAATTGAAAAACTTTTAACTCAGACATAGACTATTTTAAAATGTTAATAGAGTCAGGAACTAATTTGAAAGTGAATTACAAAAGCTGAGATCAAATTGGTGGTTTACTCAAGAATTTTGGCCGTTAATCTTTTAAAACAAATATATATATATATTTTTTATTTTTAACATGATGAATTATTTTTGATATGTATTTGTAGGACCAAATCATAAATAAGAAAATAGGACATTAAAAGAAAAAAGCATCAAATGTTACTGACCTATAGAGTGAAATCCTTGAACTGTCAATGTAATTCTGGAATATTGGACATTTGAATATGCTTTTAAGTTTTTGGTCACCTTTATATCCTGTGGCAAGAATAACTACATCTGTTTCTAAGGGCTTAGCTTCTTCATTGATGATCAAACCTTCTTTGCAGAAACTAAAGCTTTGTGATTTCTTTATCTCAATGGATCCTTCTTTTACTTTGTCAAAAAAGGAATCAGGGAGAATTCCAATTTGACATGCAGATATTTCTTGCAGAAAACTATGATTAGGTACTAGTCCATACTTCTTCAGTGGCAACTTCCATTTCAGATATGTTTCAACAAGTTTAGAAATTCCCCATCTCTGAAAATTTAGAGTACAAATATAAATAAATTATGAACACAATGTTCACTCTTGCAAAAACAAATAAATTGGTTTATGAAATGTATATGTTAATACAATACTACAATGTATCTTACCAATGGTGATAGTAAAGTGGCCAAAAGGCCAAGAAGGAAGTGTTCTCCGGGCTTGTGAACTAAAAGTTCTGCGAAACGATTGAAATAGAAGTATCCAAGACTAATGCCCAAAATGTTGAAATCTAGGAGAAACCAGTGTGCAGTTCTATGGATAATCGTGCAAGGGTGAGTGATTCCTGTAGAAGTTAATGCATTGAAATTCAAATTAAGTGCTATCAAGAAGTGCAACACGAAAGAATTTTTATTTTTTTTTGAAGAAGTACACGAAATAATTTGAATATTGTAAATATTTGAGCAAATATATTCTCACCATTTGCATCTGCACATTCAGCAGCTATATCAAGAGCAGATTTTCCTGAGCCTACTACTGTAACTCTCTTGTTTTTTATCAATTTAGCAGCATTTTCTTTGTCCAAGGCAGAGTAATCCATAGAATGCATAACCTTACCTGTAAAAACTTCTGGTCCTTTTCCAGGGAGGAACTCAGGAATGTTTGGAAAACCACTATATTTCCCAATGCAAAGAATAACAAACTCTGCTTTATTTACCTGATTTTGTGAATAATGAGTCTAGTTTAAAGTATTGTTGTAATGCCAAGGCAAACATTTTACATCATGATAGCATGTTAATCTTTAATATCTTCTCGAACTTCAAAATTTACACACATGTAAAACTTGCTGCCAGATCAAAGCAGAGTTTGTAAGGATATATAGGTTGAAAAATGATGGGTTAATAGGTCTTTATCCCCTGTAATATAGGTCATTTCTGATTTTCTCTCCTGTAAAATATTTTGTTTGATTTACCCCCTATAAAATATTTTTGTTTTAATTTACCCTCTAATAGGCCAAAAAAACGAAAAATTCTTGAAAAAAAACATAAAATTGGTTTTTGTTTGGCCTCTTAGGGGGTAAATCAAAACAAAAATATTTTACATGGGGTGAATCAAAAAAAATATTTTACAAGGGAAAACCAAAAATGATCTATATATTACAAGAGGTAAAGATCTATTAACCCAAAAATGATTATATTCGGTGGGAATAGTTTACAACATCTTTAGAAGTTGAGTTTACACTATTAATAAATTGTGATATGCTTGATTTTAAGTGTACACATAATATATTCACCTGTACGAGTGTCGAGTTGATGTCAGCTGTTCGAAAGTCTAAGCAAAAACCTTTCGACAACCACTCATAAAATTTAGGTTGGGCGCAATGCCAAAATGCACCACACCAATCTTTGGACCATAAATTAATGTGACATATGAGATCATTATTCTCAAAACCAATGAAGTCTATCAGGGTTATTATTTCACTGACATTCACATTAAAAAAATTTATATTATCACAAATCACAATGTGGCTTTTGAAGTAATTGTGTTTTTTAGTTTATTAATTATTATGTTAGTACTTTTCTTCATTATTTCTTTAAAGGAAATGCTAACCTGAACTCCGAGGCACAAGTTTAGAAACTAAACGTAGAAATTTTTTCATGAAAATTGTACATTTAATATATGAAAAGTTAAAATTTTTATCTTTTAATATAAATTGTACCCTTTCTTTAAGTAGAATATTAACCAGGGTCTCAAGAGCAATGGTTCAGCTTCCAAAACAAATAAGTTTTCATGAAAAAATTGTGTAATAATTACTTTATATAAAATAACATTTTATATTTATATATTCCTTAACAATATCGGTTAGAAATACCTTTTTCTTTCTTCAATAGTATAGCTCAACCAAATACTTACTCATAACTTGGAAGTAAATATAGTTAAGGCAAAAATTAAATTTTAGGGTATATTAGTGTATTACGGTCGTCGGTCATAAATCATAATGATTGACAGGGAGAACTCGGTTGCTCTGACATCTATAAATATTTCTTTCTTCTCAAATTGCTTTAACTTTTTTTTTTTCTTCCGGAAAATTGGTTTAATTTTTGTTGACCACAAATTGCTTCCATAAAAACACAATTTTAATCTTACCTTTGTTAAAATTTTGAAATTGTTACGAGATAAAAATCTTACTGTGCTAACTAAAAATAAAAAATTAGATAACTGCATAAATTAATCTCTGAAATCTCTAGTAAAACTATATTTTGTGAAAGACTAACACATTAATTTCACTTCTTTTTTATTCAAACCATATTTCCCTTATTTATCGCTAATGTTTCTTGTTGTTTATAATATTTTGATAATTCTATGTTTACTTTTTCCAACACATTTGTAATTATGAAATGAACCAAAAAGTTAAAGAAATATGAAAGTTATGCAAACTTTGCACAAAATTACAATCTATATAAAGCATACCTTTGTTGAGAAATTCTTGGTATCTTCCACTGTAATATGCCATGTTCCCTTGGAGCCAAAAGGAGAGCCATTACCACTCCATAATTCCCATGACTTCATTTCTTCATTAGACTCTCCAACATAGTCTATATCAATAACTTTGGAATTGAATCTTATATAAGGAATGATGGAAAAATGTTGAGCATAGGATTCAACATAATCTACAACTTGCTTATTACTTGGACAATCTTCTTTTACAGAAGAATCCCATGGAAAATCTGAAAATTGGTATGCTTGTTTTGGGTTTTGGAGTTTAGTAGATTCAATAGTATGCCTCCATAGTCCACCAACACCATCATCAGCTTCATAGACAACGGGATTAAAACCAATCTGGAGAACATATTTGCAAGCAAGTAGGCCACTGATTCCTGCACCAACAATTGCAACTCTTTTTTCCATTTTATAAATAATAAGACTAATTGCTAGGTTATTCTTTGCTTTGATGTACTCAGATAGATGTAGGCAATTATGTTTTGAAACAAATGCATTGAACCAATGACCAGGATTATTTATGGAAAAAATACTTTGTAATTTGTCGTCTCATACTAACATTATGTCAAAATTGTTTTTTAGATATGTTACTATTTATCAACCAAAGACCTGTTTTTTAATGCATCTCGAACATTCCAGCTTCTTGTGTCATTTTATTTGTTAACCAAAACTATTTAAAAAAAATAAAAAATATTTTTTGAGACAAATCAACAAAGATTTCTTATACTAATAGTGACAAAAAAAACCACAGGATGGTGGACAACAGAGCAACAACGGTCAATAAATAAATATAGTAAACCAAACTTTTTGAATGGATAGGCAAATCAAACTTATCCAATAGGTTGAGTAAAAGGTAAAATTGACAAATAGGACAAATTTTCTAAAAATAAACAATCAAATAGGACAATAAACAAAATGATAGAGGGTTATACTCTGATCGCAATCACAATAGTTTGTATATAGAAATTCTATAATAAAGGGTTATTCTCTCAACCTTTTCATTGCTGCCCTTTTTGAAATTTCATTGATTCCATTGTTGTGTTTATCTCTCCACCGTCTGCTTTTGTTAGTTTCTCCACCTATTAATTTTGTTTGTTGCCATGTGTTACGCACTCCCCTTTCTTTGGTTTTGATTGCCACTTGACATAAACCGAGAACTCTATTGGTTATTTGATTTTTATTTTTTGAAAGGTTCTTTGATGATTTGGTTTATATGGAATGGTATGGCTGGCTTAATTTATGCTTGATAAGTGTTTTTTGTCGGTATTTTGTTTGCTTCAAGTATAGTTTATACCAATTCAAGTGCACAGGTTAGATCATGTGTTTTATGATCGCCTTCTCTCCATGTGTTTTGAATCATTGAGGACAATGCTTCTTCCAAGTGTGGGTGGGGGGCTAATAAAGTGTCTTGAGTCGTAGTGTTTCCAAACTCCCTTGAACTTTAATTCTTTTGTTATATTTTATTGCGAAGGGCATGATTAAGCGACTTGTTTTTATTATAAATGACATAAATTTTTGTTGTCTTCTCTAAAATGGTTGTTTCTTGTACATGAAAATAATTTCTTGTGTTTTAAGTGTTCTTTATTATAAAGCACAAGTTGCATCCCTTGAGCAAGTGTATGAATTGGTATTTTAAGGAACACGTTTTAATTTTAGTGGTACATTAACCCTTAAAAGTCTGTAGAATAAAAGTAGTATAAGTTTGTGTGGGGAATAAAAAGATAAATCAAAGTGGGGCGGAAGCAAAAATATTTATAAAAGAGACATCATTGAATCTAGGAGGAAAGCATACCCCCTCGCTGACTTCCTACGAGAATATGGTATCCCTTAAGCAATCTGCGAGCCCCCTAGACATTTAAACTGTCAAAATAAATCTAACTAATTCCCATCTCTCTTATATGAAATGAAGAAAAGACTTTTCTCGGTTGGTTTAGTGCTAAGATTAGAACCTGTTTCCTCATAATATCTGTCTTATATAGGAGCAAGAAAAGGGTTGGACTTCACACACACACTCACTTGAGACTTGTTGTTGGGTTGAATAAAGATCATAAGAAATGCTTGAATTTGTGATTAGTGTACGCTTGAAATTTAGCCTTAGAGGAGACATAAGTTTTTAATCGAATTATCATTTATTAATCTTGTTTATGCTGCTATGTTTATGCCTTTTACTTGAGGACAAGCAAAGATTCAAGTGTGGGGGAGTTTGTTGAGTCAATAAATTAGTGTTTTTAATATATTATTTGAGTCTTTTTATTTAGATTTGATTTCGTTTTATTTAATATTATTTTCTTTTTAGAATTATTTTACTTCAATTGCAAGTTATTATATTTCAGGAACAAATATCTAAAGATTTAGTCTTGGAGCAAAAGAAAGAGGATTAGGAACTGATTCGGGATGAAAATACGAAATATTGGACAAAAATATGTCACTCCCTAAGTCAGAGACTTGGCACGGCCCGTGCCACCAGCAGCACGGTCGTGCCAACCTTCAGGATGCTCTTTTGCTGCTTCTGCTTCCCGGACAAGCTACCTATTAGTTTACTTCTGACCTAAAAGCCCGTGGTTTCTTGTGGAACATTCTAGTGTTATATTTCTTAGGGCTTAAGTCATTGTAAACTATAAATAGAGTAGATAGCTATCACAACAAATCATCTTTTGTTCTTGTAAATAATAAGTGACAATTGTTTCTTTGAATAAAAGTTCACCTTTATTTTATGTTCTACTTCTTCTTCTTCTCTTCTATGTCTACAAGGAACGTTAGTGAGTAGACTCTTCTCCCCTGCAGCGGCGCCAAAAACTTGATGAATAAAACCACAAGTGCACGGTTCTATCGAAGTAGTAAAAATAAAGTATCGTTCTGACAGGGAGTTATGAATTTAATTAACTTTTAACAATGATTAGAATGAAAGTTTTAAAAATTAAAAGGTTTGGTTTTTGATTTGAAAGAAAATAACAATAATAATAAAGAGGTGCCTTGGGATTATTGGTTCATCATAATAACAAACCCTTCACAAACAAACCCTAAACCTAAACTTTATATTCGACCTACTTTCTAAAGACAAGTTTCTCTTAAGCGTATAAAAGCTTCTTTCTAAGTGCAGTGAGTGTGTTCCTCTAGCAACCACGCCTATTCTAATGGTTGATTGCTATTAGAATCCTTGAAGAACAAAACTTTATATGTCTCAAGGTTTGCTAAACTATTCTCATGTTTCGCAACCCTTGTCTAAATTCACTTGTTCCAATATCAAAGCTCGGTTGTCGCTTTATGAATTGATATTTGAGATGATGAGTTAACAAATACTAACCCTCCGTTGTCGCTTTATGAGTTTGGTATTTGTTAATTCATTATAAAAACGGTGAACTAGATTAGAAAGTAGATTTATATAAAATTAGGGTTTATGGCTTGGTTTGATTAGGATTATATCATTAGACTTATCCAACAATCCCAAGACAAAAAAGTCTACCCACTAACGTTCCTTGTAGACATAGAAGAGAAGAAGAAGAAGAAGAACATAAAATAAAGGTGAACTTTTATTAAAAGAAACAATTGTCACTTATTATTTACAAGAACAAAAGATGAATTGTTGTGATAGCTAGCTACTCTATTTGTAGTTTACAATGACTTAAGCCCTAAGAAATATAACACTAAAATGTTCCACAAGAAACCACGGGCTTTTAGGTCAGAAGTAAACTAATAGGTAGCTTGTCCGGGAAGCAGAAAAACAACAAAAGGTGTTCTGGGAGGTGGCACGGGCCGTGCCAAGCTTCTGACTTGGGGGACGTCATAATTTTGTACCGAATATTCGTAGTTTCATCCCGAATCAGCTCCAAACCCCTTTCTTTTGCTCCAAGGTTTAATCTTTAGAATATTTGTTCCTGAAATATAATAATTTGGAATTGATGTAAAATAATTCTAAAAAAGAAATAATATTAAATAAAACGAAATCAAATCTAAATAAAATGGACTCAAATAATATATTAAAAACACCAATTTATTGACTCATCACATACTAGGTCCTAAACCTTAGCAAGCTCACATGGCAACTGCTATACCTCATATGAACAGTCAGCAAGCCTCGTCTTATTTTTCTCCGACTGACATCCATGCTGCTATGTGTACTTTCTCCATCTCTCCTCCTGATAATCAATGGTATATGGACAACAGAGCGACTTCTCATATGACGGGCAATGGAGGTAATCTCACATCTTATTTTAATACAAGTAATAATATTATTGTTGGAAGTGGTCATCATATTCCTGTAATTGGTTGTGGTAATGCATCTTTACTGAATTCCCTAACCTTAAACAATGTTTTGCATGCACCAAAACTTATCAAAAACCTTGTTTCTTTCAGAAAGGATTATCTTGGTTTTTCTGTGAAGGATTTCCAGACAGGAACACATTTAATGAGATGTAACAATTCTGGCGACCTTTACCCTATTCCCACAAGACCAAACACAACAGTACTACCACCAGCCGCCTTTGTTGCTTCATCTAATGAGTTATGACATAGTCGTTTAGGACATCCAGGAGCTCCTATCTTAAATTCTCTTCATCGGAACAAACTTTTGTTATGTAATAAGTTTCGAAATGATTTCTTTTGTCACTTTTGTCCACTTGGGGAACAAATAAAATTGCCCCTTTATAATTCATTGTCATTTATTTGCATGCCTTTTGACATTGTTCATAGTGATCTTTGGACTTCTCCAGTATTAAGCTCCGGAGGGCATCGTTACTATGTGTTATTTCTTGATGATTTTACTAATTTTTTGTGGACTTTTCCAATCTCAAACAAATCACAAGTACATTCCATTTTTTTTACAATTTCGTGCTCAAATTAAAATACAATTTGAATGTGAAATAAAATGTTTTCAATGTGACAATGTCAAGGAATACAATAATGCTCTTTTTCATAATTTTTGTGAACAAAATGAAATGTCTTTTCGATTCTCTTGTCCTCAGACCTCCCCTTAAAATGGAAAAGCCGGAAGAAAAATTCGTACAATCAATAATATAATCCGAACCCTCCTTGCTCATGCTTCTATTCGACCAGTTTTCTGGCACCATGCTCTTCAAATGGCCACTTACCTACACAACATACTTCCAAATAAGAAACTCACTCTCCAATCACCCACCAAAATTCTCTACCAAAAAGACCCGTCTTATTCACACCTCCGAGTATTTGGATGTCTTTTCTATCCATTAATTCCATCCACCACTTGGAATAAACTCCAACCTCAGTCTACACCATGTGTCTTTCTAGGATATCCGTCTAACCATAGAGGTTATAAGTGTTACGAATTGTCAAGTCGTAAAATCATTATTTCTCGACATGTCATTTTTTAGGAAAATATGTTTCCCTTTTCCACCATGAATGTTCCTACAACGACTGACTATAACTTTTTAGATGATGGCATAATCCCCCTACTTCCCTCACACTTGTACACCACATATCCAACAGCCCCCTTTCCGAACATAATCGCCACTCAATCACCATCACCAGCAGCCCAACAAACTCCTCCTCCTCCAACCACAAACCACACAAACGTTCCCCTATTACCAACCTCATCGGCCCAACAACCTACACCCATGACTCAAACACCTTCTCCCTCCCAGACAACGACCTAATCTCCACAAACAACACCTACCACCTCTTCTCCACCGATTCCAACACCTATTTCCCCTCCTGCACCTCATTCACCTCAAATGAGAACTAGTTCACAACACGGTATTGTCAAACCTCGTACGCTTTTCAACCTACACACATCAACCCACCAAACTATCTATCATTTACCTACAAATCACATTAATGCATTAAGAGATCTAATTGGGAAATGGCCATGAAAGACGAATACTATGCTCTTATTGAAAATAAGACGTGGGAATTAGTTCCTCGTCCCTCTAATGCTAATGTTATTCGATGTTTGTGGATTTTCAGGCACAAGAAGAAATTTGATGGTTCTTTTGAGCGATACAAAGCTCGGCTTGTAGGTAATGGTGCTAATCAATAATCAGGTGTCGATTGTGGTGAAACCTTCAGCCCTGTCGTCAAACCAGCCACTATTCACATGGTACTTAGCATTGCAATATCCAAATCATAGTGTCTCTATCAACTAAATGTCAAAAATGCTTTTTGCATGGAAATCTTGACGAAACCTTGTATATGCACCAGCCTCCTGGATTCCGTGATCCACAATATCGTGAGCATGTTTGTCTCCTCAAGAAATATCTCTGTGGTTTAAAACAAGCACCACGTGCCTAGTACCAAAGATTCACTAACTATGTTGCCACATTGGGTTACAACATATCAGATCATTCTTTATTCATTTTTCATCAGGGCCTTGATACTGCTTATATGCTTCTATGTGTGGATGACATAATTCTCACTGCTTCGTTTGATGCTCTTCGTGACTCTATTATGTATAAACTTAGTTCTGAATTTGCCATGAAGGATTTGGGTCCTCTAAGTTATTTTCTGGGAATATTTATCACTAAACACTCATGTGGTCTTTTCTTGTCTCAAAGAAAATATGAAGAGGAAATTATAGAACGAGCAGGCATATCCTCTTGCAAACTATCACCCACTCCAGTCGACATCAAGGGAAAACACAGTGGCTCTTCTGGAAACCCATATCATGACCTAACTAAATATCAGAGTCTTGCAGGAACATTATAATATTTAACATTCACAAGACCCGATATCTCTTATGCAATACAACAAGTATGCATGTTCATGCATGACCCTAAAATGCAACATATGTCAGCACTTAAGCGTATCATTCGGTATATTCATGACACTATTGATTTCGGCCTTCACTTATATCCCTCCTCTGTCATCAAATTGGTTTCTTACACTGATGCAGATTGGGCTGGTAGCCCAGACACCAGGCAGTCCACCTATGGTTACTGTGTTTATCTTTGTGACAATTTATTCTCGTGGTCTGCCAAACGCCAACACACCCTCTCTCGGTCCAGTGCCGAAGCCGAGTACCGCGGAGTCGCCAATGTAGTAGCAGAATCTTGTTGGATTAGAAACTTACTGTTGGAACTACATTGCCTAGTCATAACAACCACTCTGGTTTATTGTGACAATGTGAGTGTTGTCTATTTATCTGGCAACCCAGTTCAACATCAGCGCACCAAACACATCGAGATTGATATACATTTTGTGCGTGAGAAAGTCGCCCACGGCCAAGTACGAGTCTTACATGTCCCTTCACGTTACCAAATCACTGACATCTTCACGAAAGGACTTCCGTTGCAACTCTTCACGAAAGGACTTCCGTTGCAACTCTTCACCAAAGGACTTTCGTGATAGTCTCAACATTCGTCAGCCTTCCGTTTCGACTACGGGGTGTATTAGAATATCATTATCATTATTAGAATATTATTGTTATTATTAGAATATAATTGTCATTAAATAGTCATGATCGTATAGCAAACATACAGAGAAACTGACATTGTATATGTATCATTGAAAATCAATAGAAAGGCAAGACCTTATCATTCCAATAGTTATGATCAGCATAGGACTTTAAAATCCAATTTGTATAGTAGAATTTCAAGCAGTAGCCAACCTTCTTTTTTTTGGAGACGAAGCAATAGCAAACTTGACAACCAAATAATAATGAAACATGCGACTATCTTTTTATTAAAGAATTACGTGATTCTTTTAAATTTGATAATTTCTCAGATAGATAATTTATTTTGAATCTCTTACAATTTTTGTTGTTGTCCAACCTCTGCCAAACGTAAGTTATCATGCACTAATAATTAAAAGTTTTTTGAGGGATAACCTAATTCTTGTTGGTTTAATTGAGTGTTTTGTTTGCGTGAAAAGTTTACATTGCCTTATCCGAAGAATTCTGTCTTGAGCCTGACTCTTCAAAGCTGGGTGGGTTCCAACAATGCTCCATATTGAAAACTTCACCTTATCCAACAAACAAAGCCTCCAATTAATATAAGTCAGCTTAACAATGACAAAAAGGACAAAGCAACAGAGTCCTAGTTTAATTTTGGGAGGAAACGTAAGATCCGAAGTTGAGAAACAGGAGCGGTTCTTAAACAACTGTTCATGAAGCGTACCAATCAGATCTCGGCGCTTTCTACCATGCATGACAGAAACAAGTCTCGCACGGTATAATCTAAACCGTTAGATGGGTGATACACCACACATTTTTTATGCTTGGCTCATATTTTAACATTTCTTTTCTCTCTCTTCCATTCGTCTCTCATCTAAAAGGTCAGATAAAAACCAATTTTTTTTTTTTTTCAACAAATTTTTATTTTTGTTTAGCCTATTAAGAGGTAAATCAAAACAAATTTTTTTTATAGGCTAAATCAAAAAAAATATTTTACAGGAAATAACTTATGTTACACAGGGGTAAAGACCTATTAACCTGATTAATTCCTCGTCTCTTTGTCGGGCCTGATCCCCTCCATTTCCCTCAATTGAAAACCACACAAGACACAACCCATGACCTCCTTCATGCTCCTCCTTCATGCTGTAAGTTTTTGTGAATGTTCATTGAATACCATCAAACCCCTTTGAATAATCAAGCGAAAAGGGGAATTAACTGAACAAATTGAAACAAGAAATTGAAATCCCATCAACAACTATTCAATAAATTGGTTAACAATTAAAATTAAAAAGCTGCTGCAGTAACATCAAAATTTCGAAATTGAATGAGAAACCATATAAATCCACCAAATTGCAATTGAACATGGTGAACCTTGTAATCAATGTAAAGCACATGCAAATAGCTCTAATAACACTTGATTTTATTTTATTTTTGCATTCTTTATTTGTTTTCTTTCACATGGTCCGGGCACACGTCCGAGCTCAACCGATACTTTCTTTGTATTGTTACAAAAAATTTGACTTATAGTGACAGCCAAAATCCGTCACTATATGACAAATTTCCGTAGCTAAATCTGTCTGTCATTGTCAAATGGTTGTCACTACATGTTTTCCACATTTACCTACGGAAAAAACGTAGGTAATTCTAAGGAACGTAGGTAATTCAAAGGAGACCATTTTTAAATACATTATGGACCTCTACCTACAGTTTGACTGTCACTAAAACGTATCATTTTTATATTTTTTTTTTATATTTTCCATTCTACTATAAATTCTAAAGATGAATAATTCATAAAATTACCACTAAAATTAATTTAATCAATATAATAAAATATTATAATCAATATAATTGAAATTTGAAACCGATTACTATAATCAATTTTTAGAATAAATTGTTGAAGTGACTTAACTAGAATGATTCTCCATAACTATGAACTATTATACTAAAGGTGAGAAAAACACAAGAAGCGGGGGTTGAATTGTGGTTTCTTTTTCTTCTCTTAAACTGAAGTCATTGTTCAGAACTTGATAGAGTTCAGCTTCTGAAGTGATAATCAGAGCCTAAATGCAGCGGATAAGTAGAGAGAGAGAGAGAGAGAAGAAGGACACAAAGCAATTATACAGGTTCCTTCCACAAACCGGAAGTAGTCATATCCCCCTTGCACTTCAATGGAGAGTTCACTAAAAATAATCAATATCTGATTACAACTGCTCACTGCTCAAAATAGCAAGATACTTCAAACTACTCAAGTATAACTGCAAGATATTTCCTATGCTCAAGAACAAAATCAAGAGACTTCATATGCTCAAGCACAACTGTAAGAGACTTCTACTCAAATAGAATTACAAAGAAAATAGTTTGAGGTTGAACACTTGATATACAATCAGTGGTGTTCACAATACAAATCAGATAAGACTCTTAAGACTCTAGAATTTCTAAGATATGGAGGTTGTTAAGAAATTCTAAGTGAACTTTGATGTGAAACAATTTTAGCAGAAGTTTGGCACTTGTAAAATTGTTGTGAGAGTCTTGCAATTCTTCAAGTCTTCACTCCTTTATATAGAGGTGTGAAAGATACGTTGTTGAATGCCAGCACATCAAAAAGAGTCGTTTGAAGCTTGATCAAATCACCAATGATCTATTGCTTGATTTTGTTGTTGTCCTATGAAGGAACAATTTCAAATCCATTCCATGTATAGAGGAATACCAGCGTAGTCACAGCTGTTGTTGTTGTACTATTGCAGACACAAAACAAAGTAGTGGAGAAGGTGGTTGTACAATTGTACTATTGTCCTTTTCCAACGTTCTTCAAGGATAAGCATCCAATGACTTCAAATTCCTCTGAATTAGCCGTTGCTTTAAACTTCTATTCCTTCTGCAATGATAGGCATGATTAAAACAGCTCTTGACAAATATTAAAGCTTCCAATCTTTCAGCTTCTGATGATCTTCAGCTTCTGATGACGTCAGCTTCTGGTAGTCTTCAGCTTCTGAGAATGCTTGACGTCAGCTTCTGATTATCTTCAGAACCTCTTGTCTTCAGAACCTCTTTTCTTCAGATGCTTCCTTGCAACTTTAAGCTTCCTTTTTGTAGATTTAATTGCTCTCATTTGTTCTTCCAGAACCTATGCTTCATTTAAAGACATTCAATTTTTTGTCTATGGTCATACACGCTTGAACAAATATTAGCATATCCAATTGACATTTTTTAATACCTTGTTATCATCAAAACTCAAAAGTGGTATTGTTAAACACATTTTGTTCCAACAATCTCCCTTGTTTTTGATGATGACAAACACTTGTATTTAAAAAGTTCAATTGTTGTTAATCTAATTAACAAGTTGACTTCTAGGTGAGGTTTGTAAGCTCCCCCTAAGTTTAATAGCCCTTTAAGGTGAGGATTGTAAGCTCCCCCTAAGTTCTATACAAGTTAATTAAATTCATTTTAAAAAACTGTAGTAACACTCAGAATAATCTCACATTAAATCAATGGACTAAGAGATGAGAAGCAGGTTCTCTTAATTTAATTTGTTAAGAATTAAATTAATGGGGCTCAGAGCCTATAAATAAATACTACATCTACTCCCCCTTTTTTCATCAACGAAAAGTTAAAATAAAGACAAAAATAAGAGAAGTGGGAAAAACATTAAGAGATTAATTCTATAAAGGTAAAGTGATCAGAGCACAAAAAATATATTCGGAAGCATAGTCATAGCATAAAAATATGTCAGAAGCAGTACTTAGCAAAACAGTAAAACAAATTGTTCAGAAGCAAAAACAATGACAAAACATAAAGTAAACAAGCTATTAATGTGTGCAATCCAAGGCTTGGCTTGTTTCTTCATCATTTCCATCATGTCTTGCATCATGTTATTTGTCTTGTCAGATTGCTTCTCCATAGATTCTTTGATATCATTGTATCCCTGACAAGTGCTTCTTCTCTGACCTTTGCTTCTTCTTGTTGAATAATTATCTTCCTTTGAAGTTCAACATACATCAATCTTTACTCTAGGAGATCTTTCTACAACTTCTTGTTCAATTTCTCAAGAATTGGAGCATCAGCTTGAATCTTCAACTTGGTTATCCATCTGAAATCAGAATTCTCAGAGTGCACACTAGCAGGGATAATACTTGAAGCATCCAAGTAAAATAGTGTGTCTGAGATGTACAGCTTGCTTCTCTCTTGATTTCTGGTAACCTCTACTTCTTGCATACTGGTAACAACTTCCAAAGACATCTTCTGGAGTTCACACATCACATAATCTAAGTTCACACATCTGCAAGAGACTTCTACTCCATTCACTTACATAATCTTCCTTGTGAACAAAGTTACTACTGGTCTTCACCAGATTGTTCAAATCCTTGAAAATGTTATCACACACCTCCTTTAATATAACAGAGTCTAGAAGAAAGGTAGGTGAGGGTGAGACATTTGTAAGTTGGGAAGTATTTGTAGTTGAGGAAGAAGGTATGTCATGAACTGGCTCTAAGACAAAAGGTGCAGATGAGTCTGAAGATGCATTGATTTGAACAACATGCTCATCTTCAACATCAGAGTCTGATGTGATTACGAAGTCAGGGTCAGTAGAGTGTTCATGAACAGGTTGAGGATTAAGTGTAGCTTCTAAAGATACTGAAGGTAGTGCTACACTAATGGGTTGAACATTGAGAATCTGATCTCCTGATAATGAAAGACTATCATCAGAGACAGATTGTTTAAGAATGAAAGATTGTTTGTTGGCTAGATTTCTTAATGCCATTCCAAAGGAAATATTAGAGTGATTGGCATTAAGATGATATGGCTCAAAGTCAGGATCAATGATAAGTTCAGAACATGTGTTTGAGGCCATTTGTGAGTTTGGTTGATGTTGTTGGGGGCATTCTGAAACAGATATATCAAGAGCTGTTTTAGAGGCTATTTCTAAGTTTGACCTAACACCTGGTAATTCACCTTTGTAGTGATTTGCTAGTTCCTCAAGAAAATATGGATCACTTGTTTGAGTTGTAGGTTTAGGTTGAGATGATGAGGATGTAGCTTCAGGATTATCAGAAGTTGTCTGATCAGGTTTACTAAGGGCTATTACTTGTAAAGGCCTAGCAAACTATGGCATGAACCAGTGATCACCAGGCAGATTCTTACACAATCCAAGCCTTTAGTCAACTAAAGCACCAAGTGTATCATCTATAGACAATGGTTCAGAAGTACCAACATCATCAAGTTTAGAAGTTTGGTTAACTGGTGATGGGGTTGGGGATGTTTCTAAGCTAGATGAGGGTGATGAGGTATCTAGATCTGTTATATTATTAGAGGTATTGTGAGAAGGATTGTTACCTTGAGTAACTTTTGAAGCAGCATCTTCTGAGGTGCCTTCTTCTCCCTGATGTTCAGCTGTGATCTTCAGTAACTCACCAGCTTCTTCTGTAACAAACTCTTGGATATCTTCAGCAAGCTCAATCACCTTCTGAGCATCTTCACTAACATTCTCCCTAACCAAATTAGAAGTAGGAACTTCAATCTCACTTGCAATTTGCAAAACTTGTTGTAGAGCAACAACATCAACAGCTTTCTTGTTTCTTACTTCCCTTGTAACCAACTCAGTAGTAGCTTCAATCTCAGATTCTTCTTCCAACACATACTAAGATTCCTTCAACTTCCTCAAAAGGGTTCTTTTCTTCTTTTGAATCTTTGGTTGAGCAGGGATGGATCCTGAAGAACCAACAGATTTGCTTCCCCTTGGTCTCCTTTCAAGAACCTTTACAGGCTCTAAGTCTTCAACCTCTTCTTGAATAGATGGAAGAGTAGGTACAGTTTCATTAACTTCCCCTTTTTCCTTCTTAGGCTGTGGCTCAGAAGCTTCTTCTTCAACAACTTCTGAAGAGACTTTCTCTCTTAGAAGCAATCTTCAGTGGAGCACCATACATAGTGTCTGGTATGACACTTTAGTTAATGACTTCTCCAGTCCTTTTGAAGTGTTCATATACATATGCAGCACGTACCTCAGGATCTTCCTTTGAAATTGGGGGAAAATCATCCATAAGGTTGGATAAGATCATAGACTCCTGTAAATCAGTCTCTAGCTTTTCAAACTCCTTGACTTGATACATATGCTTCAATGTGTTGGCATTGATGTACTTGCCAACCACTTTGCCCAATTGATCATCATTGACTGCTTTAGACAATCTGATAGCTTCTAAAATATCTTCTTGATGGAAGATCTTTGATAACAGCCTTCCATAAGGAATAAAGCTTCTTTTCTTCTCCTGGCTTTCCTTCAATGCCCATAACATGTGATGAAAGATATACCTTGGCAGGTTTACCTTATCAAATGTAACAAGGAAGTGTTAGAACACCTTGTGTTCTAATGACAGCTGATTTAACCCTCCACCCTTGGGTAGGAAACACTCTTGCATCAGCTTCTGAAGAACCTTGTGTTCTTTCTGCATGTCTTTGTATTTTCCTTTAGCACTGCCATTGAACATAGTATCACGTACAACAGGTATCCAGGAGCTTGTCTTCTTGTTCATATTGCATTGGAAAGAGCCTTCAACATCTCTTCTACATGCTCTTCCAATAATTTCTTTAGTAATGGTGATTGGAATCCCCATTATGTTTGAACGGGCTTCTGTCCTTGTAAATGGTTTCAAACCCATATCTTCTCTAGTCTTCCCTTCAAGACTTGGATCAATCAACACCTTCTCTTGTTCTTCCAACTCAGCAGCATATTTTTCGTAGATTTCTGCCCTAACTTAGAAGTATCTAACCAGATTCTCATAAGTAGGACCATTTAGCATATTGAAGTAACCACCCAAATCTTGATACTTCAGATAATTTGTGAGGTCGCACTTGTGGTGAGTGAGTGAAATGAAATCCACTGGATTCTCTACTTGAACGGTTAACTCACCTTCTTCCAACTTCATAGTTCGTCCTTTAATCTGATAAGTTTCACCAATTGTATGGAAGTATCTTGATCGAACTTGATGAAGCCATGTGATCTGATGAAGATTTTAGGGTTCTAGGTTTTGATTTTGAAAACGAAGAGAATTTTCAGAAAGATGGTCTAAAATCAGAAAGTGTAGGTGGTGAAGTGAGAAGTGTGTGTTTTTGTCTAAGTGTTTTTAGTAAAAACGTTTGCAATTCAGAAGGGGACAAACAAACACAACATTAATGACACATGGGGCGCGAGATAGTACATTCAAAGCATAAATTCATCATTGCCCTCTTAAGTTATACACCAATACAAATAAGCCACGTTATAATTTCTCAAAGTAACTGCCATGTTAGTGGGACAGGTGTTACTAAAAAGTAACTTCCAACGTTTCCACTAACACTACTATTCAGAAGCAAGAAATCCAGAATCTGGAGTTCATATGCTGATGTCATCAGAAGCACATTTTCATCAGAACCTCAGTGAAGAGCTTCTGATGGACTGTAGCTTTTGAACAACTTCAGAACCTAAATTCCTATTCAGAGGCAAGCATTTTAATCAGACACAAAGTGCATGTTCAGATTTTTCTTTATAAAATCAAATCTTTCAACAGTTAAAGGCTTAGTGAATATATCATCTTATTGATGTTCAGTATCAATGAATTGTATATACAGAATTCCTTTTTTAACATAATCTCTGATAAAGTGGTGTTTGATTTCAATATGTTTGGCTCTAGAATGTAGAATTGGATTCTTTGACAAACGAATAGCAAAAGTATTATCACAATAGATGGGAATACTGTTAGCATTAATCTGATAATCTTCCAACTGATGTTTCATCCAAAGTAGTTGTGTACAACAACTTGCAACTGAGATGTATTCAGCTTCAGCTGTAGACATAACAATAGTTGCTTGTCTTTTGCTATCCTAGGATATCAGATTCTCACCAAGAAACTGACAGTTTCCACTGGTTGATTTTTCTTTCAATCCTGTCACCAGCATTATCAGCATCACAAAATCCAACCAACTTATAATCTAAGGATTTCCTATAGAGGAGTCCAAGATTTGTTTTTCCTTTCAGACACCTAAAGATTCTCTTAACACCAGTTAGATCAGATTCTCTAGGATGTGACTGGAATCTTGCACACAAGCATACACTGAATAAAATATCTGGCCTAGATGCAGTGAGGTATAACAAAGAACCAATCATACCTATATACAGCTTCTGGTCAACTTTTTATCATGTATCTTCTTTGCTTAAGGTGCAGGTTGGGTGCATTGGGGTGTTCATCACTTTGCAAGCTTCAAGCTTGAACTTCTTCAGAAGCTCCTCAGCGTACTTTGTTTGATGAACATACACTACATCTTTGCATTGATTGATTTGAATTCCAAGGAAGAACTTCAATTCTCCCATCATGCTCATTTTAAATTCATCATGCATTAACTTAGAAATTTCCTTGCAAAGAGATGCATTAGTAGAACCAAATATTATATCATCAACATAAATCTGAACAACCAGTATGTCTTTCTCAAGAGTCCTTCTGAAGAGTGTTGTGTCAACCTGACCTCTTTTAAAATCATTTTCAATCAAAAATTACTTAGTCTATCATACCAATCTCTAGGAGCTTGTTTTAGACCATATAGTGATTTCTTAAGCTTATAAACATGGTCAGGATATTTAAGATCCTCAAAACCAGGAGGTTGCTTGACATACACTTCTTTAGATATCACTCCATTGATAAATGCACTCTTGACATCCATTTGATATAATCTAATGCCATGATTTACTGCATAGGATAGAAGTAACCTGATTGCTTCCAATCTTACAACTGGGAAAATGTTTCAGTATGATCAATGACTTCTTGTTGACTGTAACCTTGAGCAACAAGTTCGATTTTGTTTCTGACTACTTCTCCTTGTTCATCAAGCTTGTTTCTGAATACCCATTTTGTTCGTATAATGTTATTGTGTTGAGGCTTGGGTACCAAATTCCAAACATCATTTCTCTGAAATTGATTGAGTTCTTCTTGCATAGCTAGTATTCATCCATCACCTGAGAGTGCTTCATCAACAGTCGCATGCTCTTTCACTAATAACAATCCCATCATAGGCTCTTCTTGTCTGAAATATGATCTGGTTCTTCTGGGACTCTCTTTGTTTCTAATGATTAGATCCTCAAGATGTGAAGACTTGTAGTTGAATGTATTCTTGAATTGATTAGCTTGCTAAGAACCATCTTGAGCTTCATCAGAAGCTTCTTCATTATGAGCTTCTAGAGTGGGTTCAACTTCTAGACTGTCTTCAGATTCAGTAATCTGATCAGGTTCTGAAGTATCTTCAGGCACCTGCATATCTGCAAAACTTTCACCTTTCTCTAGAGTTTTATTTCCAGGCTCCTTGTCATCAAATTTGATGTGCATTGATTTTTCAACACATTGTGTTTTTGAATTATACACTCTGTATGCCTTTGACCTTTCAGAGTAACCTAGAAAGATTCCTCTTTGGGCTTTGACATCAAATTTCTTTAGGTAAACCTTATTATTTAGAATGTAACAGGTACATCCAAATAGATGAAAGTAAGAGATATTGGGTCTTCTTCCCTTAAAGAGTTCATATGTTGCTTTCTCCAAGATACGTCTGATATAGATTCTATTTTCGACATAACATGTTGTATTCACTGTTTCTACCCAGAAATGTTTAGCTAAATTATTTTCATGCATCATGGTTCTAGCCATTTCTTGCAAAGTTCTATTCTTTCTCTCTACAACCCCATTTTGCTGTGGAGTTCTAGGAGAAGAGAATTCATGGATAATTCCTTGTTTTTCACAAAAAGACTCAAATGGCTTATTTTCAAACTCTCCACCATCATCACTTCTGACTTTTAAAATTTTCATTTCTTTTTCAGACTGTATTTGAGTGCAGAAGCTACTGAATACATCATAAGCATTATCCTTACTTCTCATGAATTTTACTCAAGTCCATCTGTTGCAATCATCAACAATGACTAATCCATATTTACTTCCATATAAGGATGCAGTGTTAACTGGTCCAAACAAATCAATATGGAGTAATTCTAAGGGTCTGGAGGTTGAGACAATGTCTTTTGTTTTAAAAGAAGATTTTACAATCTTCCCTTTCTGACATGCACCACAGAGTGCATATGAATGATAATCAATGTTAGGTAAGCCTCTGACAAGTTGTAACTTACTAACCTTAGAGATTAATCTCCAGTTAGCATGTCCCAAATTTCACATTTCCTCCTTCTTTCATTGTTAGGGTAAGGAACATAGATTTCTCTCCTATCATATGTCTTGAGCAACCGCTGTCTAGGTACCATGATCTTTGCTTTTCCTTTGCTCTTAGGCATATCTGCAACATTGACAATTTCAGATTTAGGTACCCATATCTTTATGGGTCCTTTTAGGTTAGTACTAGAAGTTTTACTCTTCTTCCCTTGTGCCTTGTGCTGAAAGTTTGATGGCTTCTGATCATTCAATACCTTAGGTTTAACACCTTTCAATTTTGATTCACAAGAAGCAACAACTGTTTTTTCCCTTTGAAACTTAGGCTTTAAGATACCAGACTCTGAGTTCAACAGACTCTGAGGAACAGATTCTGATCTATTCAGAATCTTGATCTTTGAAGTCTTAGAGTCAGAGTTTGTCATTGCCTTAGGTTTAAAGTTCTTTGACTTTGAAATATTCTTAGTTCTATAACTAGAAGCTTCAGATTCTGACTGAACAACAGTTTCAGACTTAGCTCCTTCAGGTTCAAATCAATCCTTCCTTAATGCATTCACAACATGCTGTAAGACTGATCTCATTAGGTTTCCCTTTTGAGAATCCAATCCCTTTACCATTGTTCTTGTAAATGCTATAAATCATAGAAGCTATTTTGCTTCTATCAATGCCAGATATAAGAAAGTCTTCAAGAGCAATTTCATGTTTACTTATAGGTTTTCCATCACACTTTTCTTGTAGCTTCTGACAAAGAATCTTAAGTTTGTCTTCATAAGTTTTACAAATGCAGTCAAAACCTTTATGTACTTCTTCAGATGCTTTTAGATCCAATATAGTTGATTCTTCTTGTTTCATTAAAGCAACATATTTTTCTTTTAAATCACTCAACTCATTGGTTCTGTGTTCAAAGTGTGTGAGAAGCTCTTTGAGAGACTCTATAAGTTCTTCTCTGGGAATTTTAGAATATACCTCATTTTCATCTTCAGAATCTGATTCATGTTCAACTTCTGATGTCAATGTAGCTACTAATCCCACAGCTACCTTTGCTTCATCATCTGCTTCTTCTTTATTCGAACCAGATTCACTATCTAAGTCTTCCTAGGTGGCCATTAAACTCTGCTTAATCTGCTTCCTGAACTTGCTTAGTTTGAAGTTTGACTTCTTGGATTTCTCCTTTGATTTCTCTTTCTGAAGTTCAGGTCAATCAACAATAAAGTGTCCATGCTTCTTACAGATGAAGCAACCATTCTGATCTTCTTTCTTGGAACTTTTGTAACCACCTCTTCTGCTTAAAAAATTCTTGTTCTTCCTAGCCAAATACTGAAGCTTGTTGGAAAGCATAGCCATCTTCTCAACAACAGCTGAATCTTCATCAAAATCTTCATCAGGGGATTCTTCTTCAAATCCAATGACTTTAAGAGCTTTAGATGACTTTCCTTTAGATGGCAGAGCAATAGATTTTGTGTTCTTAGAAGGCTCATGCTCATTTATACTCATTTCATGAACCTTGAGAGATCTGACAAGATCTTCAACACTTAAAGTGTTTAAATCTTTAGCTTCTTCAATAGCAGTAACTTAGGTCTCCATCTAGCAGAAGTCTAGAAGCAACATAACTTTTCTTCAATATTTGAAGTCCAAAGACTAGAGTCTGAAATCTTGAGTACATTTCCTCAATACTTTCATCATCTTTCATCTTGAACAACTCATACTGATGAACAAGCATGAAAGCCTTTGCTTCTCTAACCTTCTTGCTACCTTCATAGTTTGCACAAAGTGAAGCAAACATTGCCTTTGCAGTAGATTTATCACTCATCTTCATGTACTTTGTGCAAGGTATAAAAGCAACAAGGATTCCTCTGATCTTGTGATGCTTCTTGTAAAGCTTATTCTGAGCAGGAGTGTGTTTCTTTCTATTAATAGCAGCCCCTTCTTCATCAAGGACCAAGTCACTAGCACCATCTTCAAGAATATCCCATAGTTCTTCATCTAATCCCATGATGTGACTATACATGTTGGTTTTCCACCAAGAGAAATGTTCAGGGTTTCCATTAAACCTTGGAGCTTTGCCGAAGTCAGACTTCTTGTCATCAGAAGTACCATAATCATAAGGAATAACATTATTGTTCTGACTAGAGCTTGAGCTATCAACATAAACCATGTTTTTCTCAGATCTTTATATGTTACATTGTTAAGTGTTAAGACAACAGACCAAGGCTCTAGATACCAATTGAAAGTGAGAAAAACACAAGAAGGGGAGGCGGGGGGTTAAATTGTGGTTTCTTTTTCTTCTCTTAAACTAAAGTGACTGTTCAGAACCTAATAGAGTTCAGCTTCTAAAGTGATAATCAGAGTCTAAATGCAGCGGATAAGTAAAAAGAGAGAGAGAGAAGGACATTAAGCAATTATACAAGTTCCTTCCATAAACCGAAAGTAGTCATGTCCCCCTTTCACTTTCATGGAGAGTTCACAAAAGATAATCAATATCTGATTACAACTGCTCACTACTCAAAATGGCAAGAGACTTCAAACTACTCAAGCACAACTGCAAGAGATTTCCTATGCTCAAGAACAAAATCAAGAGACTTCCTATGCTCAAGCACAACTGCAAGAGACTTCTACTCAAACAGAACTATAAAGAAAATTGTTTAAGGTTAAACACTTGATATACAATCATTGGTGTTCACAATACAAAACAGATAAGACTCTAGAATTTCTAAGATATGGAAGTTGTTAAGAAATTATAAGTGAACTTTGATGTGGAACAATTTCAGTAGAGGTTTGACACTTGTAAAATTGTTGTGAGAGTCTTGCAATTCTTCAAGTTTTCACTCCTTTATATAGAGGTGTGAAAGATATGAAGGTGAGAAAAACCACAAACGGGGGGGGGGGGTTG
>Ga0228711_1001262_pt1 | contig 36534 bp, 17 predicted proteins | sample MedpolnodulmetaG_2_FD_177996 | JGI IMG/M metagenome (GOLD analysis project Ga0228711, IMG submission 177996) | Root nodule microbial communities from Medicago polymorpha collected in Santa Monica, California, United States - brown nodules | ecosystem: Host-associated > Plants > Roots > Nodule... | reverse complement strand
GCTAAATATGTAAATATGCATGTGGTGCTCACAAACTAACTTCCACTTTATTTGTAAATTTTCTCATATGGTTTGACGGTGGATTCTAGGGTGAGGGTCCAATTAGGTCCCTCATCGATGAACCACGAGAAAAACACCAATAGATTAAATAAGTGGTTCAAATTTATTTAAATTAAAAGAGGGAACATGTAGAACTGCTCACATTCAATCATATCCTGCAATGGTTTCACCCGTTGTTAACCGTAATTAATTGTTACGAACCGAACCGAACCGAACCGAACCATCACAAATCAATTAATTATTTTTCACACAAAAATCTGAACCCTTTTTCTAAACCCTAATTTCATTTCAAATTCAATCAAATTATTTTATAGGATGACACCATCAGATTCTTTTTTTTGTTGAAGGAACCATAGGATTCTTTATCAACATCTATTAATTAAAAAGTCCTACAATAATAACGACCCGTGACATACGTTATAGGTGTAAATAATCAATTTAGTTGTCATTCTCTGATGATTCATTCTAGCTAGTAGTACAAGTAACACGTACAATAACAATACCACCTACATTCATATTTTCGAGTGTCTCGTAAGACATTCATATTTTGAGTAATACATGAAACTAAAGTGAGTTAATTATGTAATTTTTAGAAGTACTCAATTAAGTTTTTGGTCTTCACTTATTTCAAATTTTATTAAGTACCAAGCATTTGAAGAGGTAGACTCGCCATCAGTGAGCTTCGTTTGAAGAGGTGAAGATTGAAGATGGTGAATTTGATTGAATTTGAAATGGAATTAGGGTTTAGAAAAAGGGTTCAGATTTCTGTGTGAAAAGGAATTAATTGATTTGTAATGGTTTGGTTCGGTTCGTAACAATTAATTACGGTTAACAACGGGTGAAACCATTGCAGGATATGATTGAATGTGAGCAGTTCTACATGTTCCCTTTTTTAATTTAAATAAATCTGAACCACTTATTTAATCTATTGGTGTTTTTCTCATTGTTCACCGGTGAAGGACCTAATTGGACCATCACCCTAGAATCCACCAACTTTGATTGGTTGATAAGTAGATTATCCACAATTCTTCTAAGGTAATCTAGAAAAAATATCTAAGTTGATTCGTACACTAGTGAATAATACTGGAATTCTTGCTCCTCTAATCATGTGGAATATTTGGTGCATAAGAAACAAGCTAGTTTTTGATAATTTACAACCAATAATGCACTTGAGGATTGCAACTATGTATTCCCAACTTCAACTTACCCACCAAGCTTTTGGGATTGACCCTTCAACGACTCATATTCTTGCTCCAAAGATGGTGAGTTGGCAGCATGGAGATGATGACACCATGATCCTCAATGTTGATGGAAGTGCTTTGACAAATCCAGGAAAAGTGGGTCATGGTGGTCTAATTCGTAAGCACGATGACAGTTTTCAACTTGGTTTTTTCGAAAGTGTGGGGATCTCTAATATCCTTCATGTTGAGATTCAACCTCTCTGGATTAGAATCAAGTTGTGTTGGGAGGCAGGCTATAAAAAAAAAACTTATGTGTTATTCTGACTCTCTTCATGTGGTGCAATTGGTGTCGAAAAACACTCCACATTTTCATCACTATGCAAATATTTTGGAACTATCTTGCTAAGGATTGGACAGTTACTATTCACCATATCCTTCAAGAAGGAAATTCATGTGGAGACGTTCTCGCTAAGTTGAAAGCTAATAGTTCATACCATCTTATCACGGTCAATGAGTCTCCCCTTTGTTTATCATCTGCTTTAATAGATGATGCCTTAGGTGTGTCCTTTCTAAGGACCTAGTCCTTTTCCTCTTTTTTGTTTTTTCCTTTTATCTTTTTCACATGTAACCAAAAAAAAAATCTAGAAAAAAACAATAAAAAAATTATTTGTAAAAGGTTTTATAATTGATGATTTCTGCAAATTTTATCTTGTGTATATTAATTATACTCCAACAAATTTAACGCTAGCATCTTTTAGCAAATTTATGCAACATCAGCAAAGATATAATTAATTAATTATTAATTGAGTGAAGACACATTTTTGTCTTTTGCAATTTTTTATGGATCAATTTATCTCCGGCAAAAATAAAACCCAAACACTTTTTGATTTTTTTTTTTTATATCATAGATAAATTAGTCCTTATGTTATATTGAATGAGGGACTCACTACCAAAAAAATATTGAATGACGGACTAATTTGTCCCTAATATAAAAATGTTAGGAATTACTTTGCGTTTTATTTTTGTAAGAGACTAAATAGATCCGTCCAAAAATTGTGAACGATTAAAATGGATCTTTACTCTTATTAATTACTAATATTTTGCAGTAAAAAAATGAATAACACCCATAGGTTTAAGAATGTAATCTAGAGATAAGAAACTAAGGCTGAGAAAAAGATCCACCTAGAACAGAACCATACTGCATTATGGGGTTTTCATAAAGAATTTTGCTCATTACCCAAAAGTTTTTGTTCATTCCCAAGTGAAATGACCAAAATACCCCTATGCATGGTAACTCACGCAACGTGAGTTAACTCATGCCAGTTATGATTTTAGCGTGACTTAAGTCACGCAGCTTGAGTCAACTCATGCTACGTTACTTAAGTCATTTATCAGCAAAACAGAAACCCAGTTCCCTCATTTCTCAAACTTCCCAAAACACGAAAATTTTGACCCCAAATCCAAATTTCATCATTCCTGCACCATTCAAAGTCAATTTCGTCCACAATATCAAGTAAGTGATGATTATCCTACTTCTTTGCACTATTTTGGTTGAAATTTTAGGTTTTTTGAAGAAAATTAACATTTTTAGTTTTGTATAAAATTGTCTTGCACGTTAGTTTTTATGATTGTTAGTGATGAATTAACTTAGGAATTGTTGTTTAGAGTACAATGTGGTAGTTTAGGGTTTAGAAATTGTTAGATTACCTAGTTGTTTGAAAATTGCACACTATGTGTTTGGTAAAATGTCTCAATGATATTTTTTTTTTGGACTGTTAATGATGTTATTAGTTAGAAATGTGTTTGTTAATGTTGATTATAGTTAGTTTGATTGCAATGTGGTAGTTTATGGATTCAAATGACATTGTCGAAATTATAGTGTTGTTGTTGTATTATTAAAGATGACACAGTGTCCGTGTGAAAATGTGTTAAAGATTTTTTGCTTTTTGTGTAGATATGTCTCAGCCTGAGAGGACTGACAGACTTAGGTTAGGGAGGTCTGCCCCAACTGGTAGTGCACAGAGGGAGAAGGAAGCACTATGCCCTCCTTTAGCTTGCCGAGGTCGAGGGAGAGTGGGGGCACGAGACTTGCTATAGTTGATGATGTTGGGGCCTCATCGTCACAGACGGGTCCATCCCAGACGGTGGACCCGACACAGTATCAGCAGCAGCATTATCAGGATCAGGCGTATCAGCCTGAATTTCAGCAGGGGTATGAGTATCATTAGGGGTATCAGGCTCAGTTTCAACAGGGTTATCTGCCTAAGCAGTCTCCTCAGCAACAGCAGTATGAGCAGCCTCCTCAACAGCAGCAGTATGAGCAGCCTCCTCAGCAGTAGTATGAGCATGGTGAGGAGGATGAGGATGGGGGCTTTCCAGGGGGCCTTACGAGTTGTCTCTTTTACCGAACTTCGGTAAACACGTGACATACAAGCCTTGGAACGATAAAGTAGTAAGTATAATTGCATTATTTAATTTAATGATATTTACTTTACGTATTATTTTTTTAAAGGCGTTTGTTAGTATACGTACGTGACATTTATTTTTTACGTAGAATATTTCATGTTTATTTTACTTATTTAATTTATTTTTGTATTTTAGTCGCAAACGGAGCGTAAGATGACTGGCGTCTCGCACAGGAGGAAACTTAAGCTTTCTGCTTTGTCACTTCCGTTGTCGGTAGATGATAACCCTTGGTTTTGGGAACCAGTGGATGGATCCGATCTAAGTCCCCTCCTTCTGACTAGGTAGGATAACATCACCCATGGGTTAGTTTGTGCTATGGCTGAGAGATGACATTAGGAGACCAGCAGCTTCCATCTGCTTGTTGGGGAGATGAACATCACACTGGATGATGTGGCTTGTCTTGTACACATCTCCGTCGATGGACGGCTCATTCAGGAGGATGACTTAGATCATGACCATGGTGTAGACCTGCTGGTGACTCACTTATTGTTTCTGGTGGAGGAAGCGGCGGAGCAAGTGACTAATAATTCAGGTGCCTTTGTCACTTACACGGCCCTGAAAGAGCGTTATGAACACCTGTTGAATAGGTGTAACCATTTGCTGGGGGAGGATTTATCAGAGGAGGAGCTGAGTCGTATTAGGCCTGCCTGTGTTAAGGCGTTTTTGTTGCTCTTGCTTGGCTACACCCTTTTTGTCGGCAAGAACAACAAAACCATTAATCTGGTGTGGATGCTTGCGATTCAAAATTTGGATGACATAGGCACGTGGTCATGGGGCGGGATGAGACTTGCTTTCTTGTATGAGCAGCTGAATCTTACCTCCAACTCACTTGTTGGCGCCATTGGAGGTTACATGACCTTGCTTGTGGTAATATATATTTTTCTTATTTTTTTAAGTTAATCGTAAATGTATACTTTTACGTATGATACTTGTGATCTGATATAAATTTGTCTCTTTGTGTTTGCAGGATGAGTTATAGCTCACTTCAGACAAGTCGTTCTGAGGAAGAAATATGAAGATTACGAACGGCAGAACCCGTATGTGGGTAGATGGAAACCTAAACGGGGGTTCGCTGATGCTGAACACTTCAGAGGCTTGTTGGATTCGATGGAGCATTGTCATGTCACCTTGAGGTCGTACGAGCAACGACGAGACGTGACGCCTTTTCAGGACGTGTGCTGGTACTCCAGATGGATCATGGCCGGCAAACAAAAGATGGTGCGTCACTTGCCGGAGCGGGTTCTGAGGCAGTACAAATATGTTCCGACCGTTTCCTGACCTCCTACTACGATTTTGCCTCTTGCCCCAGCAGATGTGGTTGTTTCCTTCTTAGAGTTTGCTCTGCATGTTGTTGCCCAACAACAGAGGGGTGACCTGGTCCCGGACGACGAGCCTTGTAAGCATTCAGATATGTACATTAGGTGGTTCTACCGTGTATCCCATCCTCTTATCGTCAACCCTGCTCCAGAGCCCGACATTGTCTTTCCCAGACCTGTCTACCAGGATATTCTTGTTGACCAGGAGTGGGCCAGACAACCTCTTGATCCATTGCAGGTCATCAGCAGCATGAGAGACAGAGTGGAGCATGCAATGGAGATGCTAGAGGTGGTTTCAAATCCACTCTTTTTCAGCATTTTGGAGGGCCTCCGGACCGAGTATAGCGTGTTTGACCATCAACAGGTTCCATAGAGGAGGAGTAGGAGTCATAGTCCACAGGAGCAGCAACAGTATCTTATTTTATGGCTTTTTTGATATTTATAGTATTTTTCTGACATTTTGGTTGTATTATATTTACATTTGCACGGTTGCGCTTATTTATGACATTTAAGTTATTTTTCGTTAATATTACGTATCTAAATTATGAATGAATGAATGCATGTTCTGTAAATTATGAGTTTTGGTTGAATGAATGAATGGTTGTACCTATGTACGAACAAAGGAACGAAGAAAAACAGGGAAACAGGCAGCACTGCATGTTCTGGTGCGAGCACAGAACCGGTGTGAGTTAACTCACGTTGCTTTTTGTACTAGCCTAACTTAACTTTCTTAAGAGTAAAATGGTATTTTCACTTGGCAATGAGAATTTTTTTTGGGTAAAGAGCAGAACTCTTTCATAAGCTATGCATAGCCCCGTCTGACCCATATATAGTGTTATGGAGTTTTCATGCACAATCTCTGGCCCACATTGCATTAAAAGTGAGGTGTGGGCTAAGAGTAAGGTATTTCTATGATGTTATTTTTAATTTTAAAGCTTCACTTTGATGGATTTGGTACTCCAAAAGAAGTTATACCCTACTGTTGCAACAAATAAAGCAAAATTAAAGGTCTAAAAACTATTCTTTGCAACTCTTCACAAGCAAAGCCAATGGACAAAAAGTCAACTATAAAAAGATAAGTCACCACTTTTTCTATACATCAATCAATTATTTCACAAACAATTTCAAAGAAATTGCTGGTGTTTTGTGCAATTTAACTGCATTATGTTTTCCTTTCATCAAACAATTAACCAATTCACACATATTAAGATAATTGTATAAATAAAAGTGAAAGAATAGTATTTTTACTAAACTATCTTTATCATGTATTGGCGTATTTACTTTCACTATAAATACAAAATTTAGTAGATATTGAATTGGTATATTAATGCAAGTAGTATTAATTAGAGGGTGCATTTGAAAAGAAAAAATATTAATGTTGTATTAAAAATTGAAATGATTAAATCATTTTGAGATAATTTTTTGTACGAATGGGTCCGTTATTGGGACGGAAGGGGTATATTTGTTAACTATATACACACAGGAAACATAAACAAAAGAACTGTGATGGCTTTTTGAGACAGAGAACTCTTATGCATATCTACCACAGCAATTATGCAATATGTTGCACAAACAATTATTTCCAGAAGATTATGCTAATAATCATTAAAAAAAATCTACATTTTTCATTGGTGTTCATGTAAATTGAAAGAAAGAAACACAAATTTTAATGAAAAGATTAAGAGAAAAGATCTTTTAACCAACTTACATGTTATTTGGTCATTGAATTGTCTTGGAGGTGAAAAATATGAATTGAATTGCCAGGAACAAGACTGCTTGCAAGATACTATGAGCTAAGGGGAATGAAGCCTGGTCCGAGATCATTCTCAAGGCTATTGTTTACTTGTGACGAATGGTCTCGAATCAGACACCATTCCCCTGAACTCCTTCGTATGTCAGTATGGAGAAAGGTGAGAAAGGATTGATTTGATGAGAGAAGTAGAGAGAACTGATTGATTTTGATTTGGCCATGCATTGTTTTTCATGGTCCGTTATATACGTCAAGATGGGAAAATGTGTGGGTCAGGAAAACATGGTGTCCTACTTGCTATGGCTCCTTCCATCTTATCAAACTTTTCACACACATTTTATGTATATATGTTCCATGGAATAGAATACTTTACCTTATTCTTTTTATTTCAAGTGAACCATATGTGTAGATTTTTTTTTTATGAGGGTGTGGAAATAAAAATGAATTCCTTTCAATCGAGATATCTTGCATTTACACATGCAGCACATCATTAATCGTCGAATTAAGATTGATCAGTTGAGAAAAACACAGATTTTGATTATTTTTAATATATCTAAAATACTAAAAATTTGGACTATATACAATCATAGTTTGAATTACGATTTCCTATACAATCATGACTAATCAATTTAAAATTAATTTACATTCATACTATTCTAAATATGGAGATATGCATATAAGCGTCTAATAATTTCTACGACAAGGAATCCAAACCAGTGTGGAAATAAGTGGAATTATCACCTTAAGTGTTCACTTCCATTACAATTAGTCCTTCCACATTTATATTAGTACCAAATTTATATAACTGAAACAAACATTATGTCTTAGAAATTTAAAAGGAAACAGTTAATAAGGCCCGTTTTTCTTATTCATTGTAAATGGTTTCAAATCAATAAAAAAGAAATTAGTGGATTAGTGATGCAAAAGTAAACAAGACCTCTTTTAGCATCTCTTAAAGGCCTGTCAAAGTTCCCTTTAAGTCCTACCTACCTTACCAATCTCTTACCAAACAATACCCCTCATAGACACTACTTGCTTAACTTAATACTATTTACATTGCTCAATTTCTGTTACATTTGATATAACAATAGTATGTCCTCCTAAAGATTATCTCAAATTTTCCATGTCAAACTTAGATAGACCATGTACACTATTGCAAACTTGTGACATGTAGTGGATACATAGTATTACTTTTATTTATGCAGTATTTTTGTATCTAGAAAACTTGGATGTAGTTTCTTGTTTATAGAATTGATGATGTCAGAGTGACTTAAGCAGTGATGAGTAAAAAAGATAAAAGAAAAAAATTGTATCTCATAAGTATTGAGTTGGTGTTTAAAGGAATTTTCTTTTGCTTTCTACTTTGGAAAAAGGGAAAATTAATGAAAAGATAAATAGAAAAACTCTTGTTGTTGATTGATACCTCCAAATGGTATCAATTCAAGCTTTTAACATGCCCTTTTTTAGCTCAAGCAGAGGTATTGGAAAGTGGATAGTGGATACCAAAATAGAATATTTTTTAAAAAATTTGAAATTACTACCGTGTGAAATTACTGCTTATAGTACTACTATGATATTTGCTGTGAAGAAATAGCCTGCCATATTTCATGGAGACATTAAATAGCTTGAGATGATTTCAATGTCTATTGTCTAATCAACTCATGTAATAAAACTGTAGAAAGCAATTTGTTGGTCCTGATGGGAAAAAAGGAAAGGGGGTGCAACTAGGCAAAGTGGGGAATGTTTTACTTTGAGAGAACTTTTATTTTATTTGATGTTTTTTAGTTTTAATTGCTTCATCATAACTTTAATTTCAATCTATTTCTTATTATGTCCCTGTGAGATCAGTTGGTAAGGACAACGCATAATATATGCAAGGTCTAGGGTTCAAACCCTGGACACCATCAAAAATCTATTTCTTGTTATCAAAGTTTTCTACATAGATTACCAAACACAAAGTTGTACAAGAAACTAAATGAAAACAATGCGACAGTTTTGTAATTAAAAGTAAAAACAATACAATATGAAAACACTCGAAGTTTGTAGGGAGGTTAACATAGTAATTAAGGAAGAATGATCCCTAATGTGATGATCCCCAACTCCTCTCATGACCCAACACTTTGATAAATAATATACAAACCAACATCTATAAAAGCATGTCATGTTGTCCACAAGTTATTGTTCAACCGGTAAAATTATCAAAATTGGTAAGTTGGACGTTGCAACTGAAGTTCGAGCCTCAACTCCTCCACTTATGACCGTGAGTTTATGGTTTTTCTCATTTCGTATATCCAAAAAATAAGTCACACTTGCACCTGCACTCTAAAGCTGGTCGGAAGAAATGAAAGAATAAAGGGAGGTAAGTTATAAACTTAGGGAATGTAATCATACTATAAATCAATCATAAGCATAGTCAAAAAGAAAATAAATCACTAAATTTTTTGCTTGCGCGATGTGCATTCATAATCATATTGGTCAAAAGATCTATTAATGGCATTGTTCAAAGTGTGGGACTGTAGTAGAACAGTTAGTTACTCTTGAAGAACAATATACGATGAAAACAGGCACAACAAAACAAATTGAACGACTATGGTCACGGTCGATATAAAAAGGAAATAGAGAACATGCATACAAACTGTAATGATAATGAGATGAGATGGTTCTTTTAGGCACCTCAAAATTGTTCACCTTACTGAAAAAAGGCGGGTCTGAAGTTACAACTAGATCGAATTTTACACACAAAAATAGCTGCTCGAAAGATAGGAACGATCGGGAGCGAACTTAAGATGCTTAAAAACAAGGCTAAATTGCATTTTTGGTCCCTTAACTATTTAGGTAGTATCGCTTTGGTCCCTTAATTAAAATTCGATTTATTTTGGTCCCTTAACTTCTCTCTGTTACACATTTTGGTCCTTTTCGTTAGTTTTAATTCAAAAATTTTAGGTTTTCTTCATCTTCTTCTCCTCTTTTTCATCTTCATATCATCTCCATCAACCTTCAACAACAAGAATCCCAGAAAAATTCCAGAAGAAAATGAAGAAAAACTAACGTTTCTGAATTAAAACTAACAGAAAAGACCAAAATGTGTAACAAAGAGAAGTTAAGGGACCAAAATAAATCGAATTTTAATTAAAGGACCAAAATAAATCGAATTTTAATTAAAGGACCAAAGTGATACTACCTAAATAGTTAAGAGACCAAAAATACAATTTAGCCTAAAAACAACTATCTAAAATGAACTATGAAGGAAAGGATGATGGGCCCTCAAGGCCCAACACGACGAAATTGGTTACTTCATGTTTTCTACATGTTACCATAAAGTCATGTTAGGTGTAAATGGCTCTATTTGAAGACATGAACATTGGCCGATGAGATTTCTGCTCTTCTCCCATCACAAAACACTCGCGTTCAGCAGAAATGACACATTTACCCCTGTGTTACTGTATTAATGAACGTGTAATAGTCTAATGTGTTCGAATTTGTGTCCGCAATGTTAAATTTTAATGAATTCGTGTTATGTGTAATTTGGATCGTTTATGTGATACTTTGTGATTTTGAGAATTTAATGACAATTTGATGTAATTTGGATCGTTTATGTGTTATTACGTGTGATTAGGCGCCAATAACGACGAATTTGGATCGTTTATACATGATTATGCAATTTTGAGAAAAACGATGAATTTTGGTTATTTGGACCGTTTTGTGATTTTGAGAATTTAAGTACAAATTCATGTAATTTGGATCGTTTGCATGTTGTTACCGGCGAATTTGTGTTATTTGGACTGTTCGGATCGTTTATGTGTGATTATGTGATTGTGAGAAAATCGATGATTTTGTGTAATTTTGATCGTTTACGTGCGATTATGTGATTTTGTTGTTAAACCGACGTTATTCGGTTCAATTATGAGCATTTAAACATTTCGGGTCATTAATGACCAAGTGTGCATTGATTGCTTATTGCCTATATGATAAAGTATTGGAGTGTTTCTTTTCCCACCATTTAAGCTTCTTGCATAGGATTTTATCGTTTTTACGGTTTTTAGATTGTATAATCTAAAGTAATGTAAGGCCCACGAGGATAGAAAGAGAAAAAAAAAACTCCCGTATTTTAACTTATATTTAAACATAAGCAATATCCGTATACTCATTTTGATTGCTTATTTAAATCCGGAGTTCCAATTAGCACAAATTACTCTAGAGACTAACTTCTGTTGAGATATTTTGGGTGAAAACTAAACAAACACTAAAAATAAGATTGCAACTGATGGCATTTTATATGCAGGGGCCGAGGTTCGAACCCCGGATACTCCATTTCTCCACAATTAAATTGTGTGAGCTTTAGCCACTAGGCTACTTGACCAAAAAAAAAAAAAAAAGATTGCAACTGATGGCTATGGGTGATTGCAACTGATGGCCGCGCGGTCACTTGAAGCTGCATAAGATAGCTTTTGGTCTACCATGGATTTTCACCTGAAAAAAAATCACCAAACATATGCTGTTTTATCCATAATAGAGAATCTTAGTAGCCTTCCCCTTAATGGCAAAATATTGCAAGAATGAAGCATAAATTCTGTTCACTGAACAGTATTATTTTCCAATAACCTCAAACAATGTGACCCTGAAGTTGAGGCAGACAAACAAATGCTTAAAATAGCTCCTATGAGCAATAGAATTTCCTTTTTACAAATAAGTTGAGATAAATTACAAATAAACATTTTCACATATCAAACACTGCACACAGAAGAAAGTGCTTATAAGTTAAAGGAAATAAAGTCAACACCCTTCAGAAAGTTGCAAGGAACAGTACTTCCATTCCCCAGAAACTCATAAATTAGAAGTGAAAAACTAATCTCATTGAAGACTTTACTGGCTGCTGATCTCTATGCCCGCTTGTCCATTCACTTTGATCATATTAATTTCTTCAATTAATTCGGTGTGCTCGGTCTCGTTTGCGGTCTTATTTTTGAGACCATCCAAGCCACTGTCGTTAGTCACATCACTCAAGTTACAGTTATTGGTGTTCGATGTGCAATGCTTTCTCTGAGCAGCCGCTCCTCTTTCTTTGACCCCTTCAGATGAATTAACTGCACTGCTGTTGCTCTTTCGCCGGCCCAGCTTTGGAGATTTTGCACGTGTGGGTGGTAGCTGACCATACATGTTAACTTTGTCATTAACACAAGTTGAAGAACATAACTTAATCATAATGTGTTGTTTTTATGATACTGTAGATGAAACTTGCTTTGAGACATTAACATGAACTACACATTATCTTCACTGTATAGACTGAACCTCGTACATGATACTGTTATAAGGGTCTATTTGAATTGACTGATTTGAGTTTATCTACTGACAAAAACACTTGTGAGACTGTTTATAAAAACAGCGTAACGCTGATTGAAAAAAATAGTTTGACTTCATTTTATCTTTTGAGATAGAAATTGCTTATACATAAACACCTAATACGATATCCACTTAATTAAGTTGTTTGTCTCAACAGGGAATAAGTTTAAGTACAAGACCATTACATACCTTCTTCAAGTCAACCTTAGGTGGAGGCCCGTCATGGTAAAAGCTTGGCATAGGGCTGGCTTTAAACTTTAAACTCCTCCTCAACTGTTTGATGGCTTCCTCTTTCTCTTCCTTAATCGTTGAACAAATTAGAGTGAGAAAACTAGGAGAAAAGAAGTAACAAAATGACAATGTAATTTATGGTTCCTGAGATAATGAAGAAATCTCTTTGTACCTTGCTCCTTGCTTCATTTTGATTCTTCTCAGCTTCCATTGCTTGTTGCTTTTCCTCTAATTTTGAATAAAACTATAACACAGATAAAAGGGGATGCACCGATCAATTTGGGATGAAAACCCTGTTGAAACAAAGCTAATTAATCAACAAACTTTACCTCCTTTCTTCTTTGTGCGCGTTCAGTTGACCGAAAGCTTGGAGCAGAAGCAACAGTTGCCCTGGACTTGAACGACCTCACTGAAGTTGCAGTTCTTTACATGGTCATAAAAAATTATAAGATAAAGTCATAAAAAATCATTGATAGAATAAGAAAAACATGAAATTAGATTTTGACACCCTTCGACTATAAGGATTATAAGAGTATACCCAGAAGCAACTGAACATGAATCGTCCTCGTCAGAATGTTTCTTGTTATCAGGTTTCACCGGTTTCCTTGGAACTAAAGGAGACTTCAACTGCAAGGCACAAACAGTCAAAACAGAAGTTTTAAGACTAACTCTGAGTACATAGTAATAAATTAACCATAAATAGTTCGGCAATAGATTAGACAATGAAGGAGGAAGCAAATTTACAATCGGCATATACCTGATTCTGTTTAAGCATATTGGAAGACAGCACATTCTTTTTATTTACAGATTTTCCTCCATTATTAGCGGCCTTGTTATCTTCTTCAAAAGTAGGGCGAGTTACAATTGTAGCACGCCTTTCAGTTGCTAGGGAAAATGGCCGCGGAACTGTAGGCTTGACAGTATCTCGTGGCTTTTGATTACCCCTTGTTTTGTGCGGTTTCGAACTTTTCACATTGAGAACACCCTCAAAATCTGGTACCAACTTCTCGTCACTTTTTCTGATGTTAGATATGTCGGAGGCCTTAACAGAAACTTCTGTTGTACATTCCTTCACCTCGTATTCCTTTGTGCTCTCTTCTGAACTATGATGTTCAGTAGTCTCGTTGATATGCTCATAAGACTCTGTCATATTGTGATTATCAGTTCCGGTTTCATGACCTGAATCGTGCGAAATTCCATCGGCATAGACTACGACGCGATCTGGCTCCTTGATGATACAAATATCTGAATCTTCTATCCCCATTGCACTATAAAAAAAAAAAAAATTGAATCATTAATTGAATGTACAATCTTTCACAAAATATGACTTTATATAGTTAAATTGTTTTACAAAATATGATGATACAACATAAATGGCATAATCTCTTTTCATTGAGCCAAAACATAGTATAAAATAAGAACATTATTTAAATAAATATGCATTCTATGTAAGACTTACCTAAGTTCTATTGTTGAAATAATCTTTCAGTTATCTCTTGGAACATTAACATTACATATCCATCCTAACATAGATATATAAACACTCTTACATTACACCAAGCATGCCCAAACGTGTATATAAATTTAATTATTTACTAAACCCTAGAAGATAAGAGAATATTCTTTAGAGATCATAATAGTTGCTTTCAACTAAAAAGTGGAACAATGGGGCCAAAGATTAATTAAAAAAACTAAGTAATGAGCAGGACAAATTCCAAAAGTATTGAAGTTGTTAGCATATGTGAATTATTTAACATAAAAAAAGCATATAAAAATTTAGAACCAAATTGTCTACCTAACTAAGTTAAGAAAAACTAAAACACAGAAAAGGAAAGTAATCAAATTGGTTGGCAAGCATCTTCAATCAATGATTAAAACTCTAATAATTCAAAATTAACAACTCAACAATATGATTATCCGACAAGGTATCATACACTAGACAAAAACAAATAAATTAATTAATTAATAATTAAGTATAAGCAAGGAGAAGAAGAAACATATATACTAAGTGGTTGGTTTAAAGAAATTATCTTTTCATAATGTACACATTATTACTATTTATTTTTCCTATACTGGATCCAACCATGCAAGAACCATTTGTTCAAAAAACAAAAAAAGGGACCAAACAGAACTTGTTTAACAAACATCAACAATGAAACATGCTAGATCTTAGAAGGTAAGAATAAACATGAAAATGTAAAGGGTAGTTGAGAATGACTCACATTTAGAGTTTTGGATCTGGAATAATAATGGAAGTGACTGTGTTGTTGAGTTTGAGTTATTATGATGAGTTTGTGAATTACTAGGAGTTTGTGTTTTGTTTTGTTTTGTTCTGTACTTTTGTTTTGTTTTCATGTTGTGGTTTTTTATATGTCACTAGTCGTCGGTCACGCGCCGTGACTTTTAACGGTGTTAGTTGAATTCCACCTTTCTAGTTTTTGAATTTGAATTTTGAAAAATTCTACTATGCTATATTGCTATGCACCACTTTTGATTTGAATGAAAGTGTAAACATTTACAGCTCCTTTATTACTATGGCCGACCCAAGAGCAATCAGAAGAGATGACATCGATCTTATTTAGTTAAGTAAATGTCATTTTGGTTTTTGACTTAAGATCAAAGACAAAGTAGTTCATGAATGTGCACATCCGTTATCACTTTAGTATCTGACGTTAAATAATTATGTTAAGTGGTGATGTGGCAAAGGTTTTATGCTGATAAGGAGTATACGGTGTCACAAGTAAGTAGAAGGAGAGCCCTTGTGGGCTTCTACTTTTGAGAATCGTCGTCATTTATTGTAATAGTGTATTTATTAAGGTAGTGAATTGGACAATGTCACATGTTTAAAGAGAAGCGAAGCTTGTGTTTTTATCTTCACAGAAGCACGGCAAAAATGACATTGGGATGTAAGAATGTTAGTTTGAACGTGGAACAAAACAATGGAAAAGGATTTCAAGTAACTTTTAAATATATGTTTGGTTTCACTTTTAGAATGATCATTGATTCTGAAGAATGACTATTCCTTCGGAATGACCTTTTTGCATAATCAATTCTACTTTTAGGATGTGATATTTAGTCATAATATTTTTAAGAGCAAATAGTCACTTTAGTCCTTGACTCTACACCTCGCTGTCACATAGGTCCCTGACTCCAGATTAAATACAAAGAAGTCCCTGACTCTGTACTTATGTTATCACTTCAGTCCCTGACGTTAAATAATTCTGTTAAATGTGTTACAAGGACTAAAGTGAAAGTAGAAAATTGTCACTTTAGTCCATGAACCAAAAATCAATATCCTCAACTTGAATCTAAAATCTCTAAATCCTTAAATCTCAAATCCTTAAATATCATTCTTAAATCCCTTGAATTGAAAATCTCAAATCCATAATTTATTATCTTATTTGACAATATTAATATAACATTTTTTTTTGTCAAACTATAGCGTTTTTTTATTTAAAATTAAAAAAATAGAGATTAATAATATCAACGTAATTTTTCTTTGTTACTCAATTTGTTGTTTAATGATGTGGACAAAGTTTTACCGTTAAGCATAAAAAATACATAAAACGTTCAATACAATTTATAGAACATACAATATTCAATATATCTAAAGAAAAAAAGTTTACAATGTTTAGAAAAAAGTCACTTTTTTTTTTTTGACAAGAGAAAAAAGTCACATATTAGGGTATATTTTTTTTAGGGATTTAGCGATGACATTTAGGGATTTGAGATTCAAATTGGGGATATTGATTTTTGGTTCAGTGACTAAAGTGACCATTTTCTACTTTCACTTTAGTCCATGTGACACACTTAACATAATTATTTAACGTCAGAGACTAAAGTGATTACGGAAGTGCAGAGTCAAGAGCTTCTTTGTATTTAATTATGAGTCAGAGACCCTATATGACAGCGAGGTGCAGAGTCAGGAACTAAAGTGACTATTTACTCTATTTTTAATTTTAATATCTGACATCGTATAAACATTCAAATCGAATTCTTTATTGTTATTTTCTCACACTACGGATTAAAAACACACTGGATCATAACGTATTTTATATGTGTGGGATTTTGTATGTCAAAATAACATCTCTCATATTTTATTGCATGCATGGGTGTTTGCTTTTCTTTCCCTCTACATCTATTTGAAACTGAAATACTTTATCAAAATGATTTTTTTTAGGAGTAGTGATATTTGAACAATTCTTTTGGTATAGTTTTTGGGACAACCTTTTGTTCTCTCTTCTCATTAGTCAAAAACAATAGAGAGAGAGAGAAAAAAAAGAAGGAAGAGAGACAATAGGAAGATAATGTGAGTATGAGAGAGAAAGTTGTACAAAAGTTGTATAAAAATGGTTGTACAAATATTATTTCTCTTTTTTTAAAGCCACCAGGCAATCAGTCATATAAGAGCGGGAATCAATATTTTTCTAATGCAACTAAGTGAGTTAGCTTATTGGCATGATTAGTTAGGAGAATAAAGAATCAATCCAACAATATTCAAATAAAAAAGTGAGAAAGTTAACAAGGTCTTGTTTAAAACAATCTAAAGTTTTTTTTTCCCCAAAGGTGAAGAAATTTAGGTTATAGTATAGTATATTTCAAAAAAAAAAAGTATTTCTACTTCTAAAAATCATGGTTTCTTTTATAAAAAAAAATCAAATCAAAATCAAAACAAGAATAGATAAATTAAGTAGTTATAATCTCATTTAGGACGCAAAGCACTAATTAGTAGTGTCGGTTGTCATTATATATACATCCAAACATACTTATTATCTAAGTTGTATTATACAGTGATAAAAAATTGTCTCACTCAATCCAGCTAAGCACACTTATAATTACCTCACAAATTATACTAATTAAGTTAAATTAAATAAAAGATCAAACCTATTTTCTAAAGACTTCTAAGTTCTTGGCTTCAAGTAAGTGATCACCACAAATCATGATGTCCATATCTTTGCATAAAAGCGATTTAAAGAAAAGACACCCCATCTAAAGCATTGCTTAGACCCAATAATACTTGACTGCTCTTTCATAACCCCTTGATAAATGCCCAACACCCTCTAACAATTTTTCTAATCATAAATGTATAATAATAATTCATTCAAAGTCCATTACATAATCATAATATTACACGTCCATATTTACCATTTATAATAAGGTATTGATTGTAATATTTGAGTTTTAGTAGAGTTCTTGAATTAATTTCTTTCCAGTCATTAATAATCATTTGCAACTTGTCTAATGTCTAACGTAGATAATATAACAAAATTTGAATTTCATGGATGGTATATAGACTTTTTCTTTTTTGCTTTTGCCAAACAAAAGCTCTAAGCCTTGGTCATGCATGAAAAGAAGCAAAGCATTCCCCGAAAGTACATGTAGATGGTATGGGCATATGCTCGTCCCCGCTGATAAATTTGAATTACACTTTCTTTCACTCTTATGTTAAAATATACATTATTCTCCCAAAATACAACTAAATGAATGGTAGAAACTCTCAAAATGTTACTAGAAAGCAAGACTAGAGTTTTCTGAGTAAGAGGAAATTCATGTGACCAAGTCAATCTCATCTCTGCAATCCAAATCAGCATTCTGGTACTCAATAGACAAGCAAGATCAAAACTGAAAACCTCAAGTATGTCAACTTTAATCTTATGCCTAACTTACTTCTTTTTTCTATGACAAGCCTCTACCATCATCAATTTCATTCTCCTACTCAAAAGTATCCATAAAAGGGAAATTTCATCTGCCAAACTAAAATATATGCATTTTTCTTCTTAATTTGTAACTAATTTTGTTGATTGAATCCAGCTATTATAGCTATTTTAATCATACCTAAGATTTTGAATGCAACAAATGGATAATTGACAAAGGTAAGGTGTCTTTTCCCTCCATACACAGTGGTCCAACTACAAGGATATATTAACACCCTTATGGTTGTACTCCTCTAAAAATGTTCTTTTTAGGCACATTTTTCACATTAGATGGTGTATCAAACTCTTCACGTTAGAGAAAAAGGGTATATCTAAAATTTGAAATTTATTTAATTACTAAGGAGTAACAGAAATAAATTACATGTCGTTGTTTTGCAATGATAGTCAACACAAGTAATTACATAAGATACTACTGAAGGGACAGTTTGGCTAAGGTGAAAGCCAATACTTTTACACCATTGGACATATCTTTTATACTGGCAAACTCTTCAGGCTTATGGCTGTATCCTGTGAAAGCGACGACAACAAGAATATTGACAAATTATTTTCTTTATAAATCAGTAAGTAAAAGTAATTGATTGAGTTACACCTATTCAACTCTATGAAACAGTGGCACAGACACGAATACTAAACACATGGCAATGGTAATAATTTGAGAAAACAGAAGCAGTTGTTGAATGTAATAACATGTGCGGTTTTTGTCTATGTCGGTACTACAAGATTCAACTTGCTTGTTGATTGCAAAAACAATTGGATAGCTGGTATCAGATTGATGTATATAGCAAAAAAAGCTGAACAGAAAATACCTTTGTAACATGGAATGAAAATCATACCCATTGGAGACACCCTGCAATTACATAGCGTACATGAGCAGCGGATATTTTATATAAGCACAATCCACTGTATAATATTTTCTACCAAGTTAAAACATTTTAACCTATCTTCCTGCAAATACCTGGCCATAAACAAGGAGTCATGATAGGCTCTACTGATCATCAACTTGCTCGTCAAGTTTAACTCTTTTGTTGCAGTTTCCATTGCATTGACAACTGCTTCATCAGATAGGGCTGGTGGATCCTGATTGATGATATGAAACTCAGTGAGCTTGACACCTCGGGTTTTAGTTATTCTAATTGCTGTTTCGTGAATTTTTTCAATAACTTGGTTTCTTCTTTCCTCGTCAATGTCCCTAGTGTCTGCAGCAACACAAAACAATTACATATTAAATATCTATGAGTGTATGACCAGAGTATACTTGCAACTGGAAATATTAGTCGGTGGAGAGGGAAATAATCTATGCAATTCTCAGAAATGAAAAAAATAAACAACTATTGGATGGACAAACTACTTGTATTTAAACATTATAAGAATTATAAGAATGCCTGGTACGACTCAAATTGTCGTGAATATACGTACCAATTTCTATGTGTGATTTGCTAGGGATGCTATTGATTGCTCCAGGATGCAATTGCAGGATACCTTGTAAAATAAGTTGTTGTTTTGAATGAGGGCTCTTCATTGATCAAATCGAGGTACTACAATAATAACTTACCAACAGTGCCAACGGTATCAACAGACCCAGATTCCAAGACGTGTTTCTCAACAGCCAGGGCTAATTCAGCGGCTGCCAGACCAGCATCATTTCTGCTCCACGTGATTTAAAAATAATACTTTAAACATTAGATTTCAATAATTGAGAAATTTCAACTTCAAAAGGGATCAATGAAGTGAAGTAGTGAACTAGCGAATATAACATGATCAAGTGACAGTGTCGTACTTGACGCTACGATCCTTTTGCTTAAAAATATGAAGAAATTGAATAACACCAAAAAGAAAAATATATATTTTAAGATAGCAGCCACCTGTTAGGCATAAGGACGGCACCTGCATGGCCACCATTGCCTTCAAATTCAACCCTTAGACTTGCAGGAGCTGCAATGGCAGTGACTATGCCTATAGATATGCCTGAGTCAAGAAACAAATGACATATTATGATCATTGAAGTTTTGGTTAGTACAAAGATTATGTTAGTACAGAGATGTGTACCTTCTTCCTCCAGAATAGGCCCTTGTTCTATGTGCAATTCTATAAAAGCAGAATAGGTTCCTTTCTTTAAAAATACACTCGATAAATCGTCTTCATCTCTTGCGTATCCAGCAGACCTTGCAGCATCTAAGAAGGATACGTTTTGGCTATCAGTTATAGTCTTTAGAGAATTTGCAAGATTCTCACTCCCAGCCAATAAGCGGCTGCACAAAGCAACAAATGTTGAAACTTAAAGTAGAATATGGTGTCTAACTTAGTCAATCAAAGTAACAATGGTATGCTTCTGACCTTCCTAAGCAACTTATTCCAAAGCGTGTGGGTTCTTCTGATGTAAATAATATGACTTCCAACGATCTTTTAGGTTTGAAACCAGACCTGTGAAGGCTTAGTCAGTATGGCAAACGTTGCTACTCACCTAAGGGGATAATCAATGATCTATGTAAATCACATCTTTGGAATTTGGATCTTTTTACATGTAAGTAATTATAAGGAAATAGTTACTTGTGGAATTTCTTATTTCCACATTGTTGAACAAAAGTATTAAACACATACATTATTGCATTGTTCATAAAATGGTTTAAACTATTATACGTTGGTTAAACATTAACTCAAACAAATTCATTGATTTTGTTCTAATCAAACATCAAATACTATAATGATAGATACATACAGGTTTCTTCATTTTCACTTGGCTACGCTACCAATACTATATCTATATGCCTAATTCTTCCTTTGAAATAATTTGCAGCGAGACTATTACAGAGCAGTGAAAGGCCGTAGTAAGATTCAAGATGCCGAAACTTCCAGACTTGCTCGCTAATTATCAGAAGAAAAAAATTAACGATTATTGTACTCTAAACACTCAATTAAGTCCTATCAGCAATAATAACAAAGACAAAAACCTTTTCAAGACATTGATGGCTTCAACAGCGCCTAAAACACCAACAACTCCATCATATTTTCCCGAGTAAGGTATAGCATCGATGTGGGAACCTGTTGCAACTGCAGAAAGCCCGGGTTCACTGCCAGCCCTACAAAAACCAAGCAAAGGTAAAGCTATATATTATTTAATTAATTACAGGTAAACCATAGCTAAAAGAGGGAAGGTTTAGGTGTTGATATGAACTTGAAGACCGAGTCAATGATAAGTTGATTGGAATCTAGATTCCAGTGTGAGCTTTTGACGAACAAACACTCACCAACGACCAAATATGTTACCAACAGCATCCTCTCTTACAGATAGACCAGCAATTCCCATGAGGTTTTTAACAAACCTACAAATGCAAAACAAGAGTATAGTCTAAAGGTAAACATCTCACATTCTAAGGAGAAATATCGTCGAACACATTGACCACTTTGTTTAGAGTTAATGTCATTCATTCATACAAAAATTAGCAAAACAAAACCCGCACATCCTTTTTGCACCATTAAATTCACCTTTGAATCAACGCAGTACTATATCAACGATGTTCTTTTGCACAAAATCATACCTAATAATTATCTCTTTTAGTCTATTCAAGAACTACCTAGACAGTATTTTCCCTTCATTTAGCATTTACTAACTGATTTATAGGCATCCATAGTACAATTTCATATGTCACTCTTCTTGTACTCACTGTCACTTCTAATAGAAAGTGTGTCCAGTGTCCGACACGTGTCAGTGCCAACACCGACATATGTGATACTGATTACATTCAATTAATTCATTTTCTCAAACTATTACCGGTACAAACGTGTCAGTGTTGTGTCTGTACTTCATAGGTACACACTTTGCTCATCATCCAAGTTAACATAAAAAATATCGAAAAACTGAAATTTTATATAGACATATACATACATTATTACATAAATAAATACCTGCGAGCTAAAACATCTTTATCAGTATACAAAACCCTGGTTACTGATGGAGCAGGTGCATCAGAAAATCCAGAAAGTTCATCAATCTAAGAACAAAACAAAGTACAGTTCAAAATGTCAAAAACCAATAAATAAATAAAAATTGTGAATGATTGAGTGTACTGTACCTGATTTTGCAGAGCCTGAGCATCATAGGATAGTGAAGAGAAGGAAGTGGGTTGAAGAATTGAGTAACCGGAAAATTGTTCCATGGTTGAGATGATTGAAGGGTCGTGATCATGATCATGATGTTGATGACATGAAATTGTTGTGAAAAACAATAAGAGTAGAACAACAACAACATAGTTGTGATAGTGATGAACCATTTTTTGAGGTTGTTTTGTTATTGTTTCTTTGTTGCTTAAATTCATTAGCCACTCGCTACTCATCAACAGTGACAAACATTTAAGATGACTTTCCACGTGAATGTGTTTTGACGACTCACGTGCTATAAAAAATCACTAATTTTTGAAAGGACAAAAATCACTAATTTAATTTGTTAGCTAATTTTTTTTAGGGGAATTTGTTACCTAATTGTTGGGCTTAATTCACGAACTTTTTCAAATTTCAACACTTTTATTGTTTAATCAAGTTTTGAGTTTTTTTTTTATGGGTCTTACTAACTTGTGCTCCAAAGACACAGAAGAAACTAAATATAGAAATATAATCTTGAAAGTTGATACATTCATAATCTTAATGCAACATTTAATTTTTTATTCTATTTTTAAATTCTTATTTTGTGTCATAAGGACACACGTTAGCATTTTACTTTTTTTATTTAATAAGTTTGGGAGAAGGTAGTTCTTTGGCTGCGTTTACCGTAGGAGAGGAGGATAGGTCTCCTACAGTAGGAGATGTATAAAAAGCTTTTTTTTTTTTTCTAACACTAAAATGACCATTGTTTAGAGGTTTGTTTACGAAAGTAACCTCTTATTTGAGGTAACTTATATTTAATTTATGAAAAATGATATTTGTATAATTATTTTATAATAATTTTTGTTACAATTTTCACTCTCATAATTACATTATGTTTTTACTTTTTCTTTCTATTGTTTTAGTTTTCGTGTCAATACATTTATGATTGTCCAGAAAGTTGTCATATAAATGATTGTTCAAATAACAAACCTCTCGATTTATTCCCGAAAAATAATGTTAGGTAACTTATATTTTGTGTATTCCACTTGGAGTGACAATGGGTAAGGTAGTGTCTATATATAAATGACCAATAGTTTTATATTTAATTGCATATTTGTTTTAAAAAAATTGTATCATATTTAATTGCATAACAACTATGTAGCAACATAATTGAGAGATACTTTAAAACAAAAGTGACATTATTGTGAAAGAATATCCGTACAAAAGTGACTTTATTGTGAAAGAATATCAGTTAACATGGATAATTATAATCAAGTAAAATATTTTTTAGGATTAAATATGTTTTTTTGTCCCTATAAATATATCAATTTCTTGCTTTAGTCCCACTAAATTTTTTTTTCACTTTTTAGTTTCTATAAAATTTTCAATCACTACTTTTGATCTCTATTTTTAAGTTAATTTTTTTAATGATATTGTATAAAAATGTATAGAATATTGTAAAAATCTCTCCAAATATATTTTAATTCCCCATATACTTTTGTTATTTTTTGGTCCAAACATAACACTTTTGTTTATAATATATATGTGAAGGTAAATAATGAATACACTACAAACAAAGGACAACATACTCCCTCTATCACAAATTATAAATCAATTTATGAAAAAAAAATTGTTTCAAATGTATGAATTTTAAATCACCTCGTCACAATTTTACTAAATGTTTGTATTACTTACTTACCCAAAATATTAGACCATTTATCAAAAGATTCTCGTACAATTTTAATTAACCATTAAATGGATGCTTAATTTCCTAAATTAACAGCCCATAATTCACAGACACAACAAAAAACCTACTGGAGCTTCTATGAGTTTGCTTCCAATTTTACCAACAATGCCAACAACAATTTTTTTTTCTTTTTCAAATGAATATAGATGTTTAAATAATATAATTTTAGTGGGTTATATGACCTGTAAATCCTAGTCATTCAAAAAAATTCAACTACATCTAATGGTTGATATCCATTTTGCAAAAAACAAGTTCAAGTCTTCTACGATAGGAGACTTAAAAAGGTCTCCCACCGTAGCCTTTGTCGTAGTTCCCTCTAACTTTAGAGGTATTCAACTTCATCATTCTATTTGTTTCAAAGAGGATTGTAACCACTACATTTCTCACTTAACACTCTTGTCTTGCATCTCTTAGATGAGATTATTATACTCTACACAAATTCTTATAAACTTCAAGAGATACTGGGTGCGTTTGTTTATACTTTAAAAATAATAGATTTTGAGTTAAAAGAATCTAGAGATTTTTTGTTTAGTTTTTTTAAAAAAATATAAAGCTATTTATGTTTGTTTACTAACATAAAAATCATTTTTTAATATTTGACGCTCTTACACTTGAGTTCCTTGCAAGTAGGAAAAAAATAGATTTTTGAAAAGCTACTTGGAATAGCTTTTCATTTTGAGACTAAGAGCCCATTTGTTATAGCTTTTTTCAGTAAAAAATCACTTTTTTTTTTTAAAATAATCATTTTTAAGAGTTTTGCATTCGTTTGTTACAACTTAAAAAAAATCAGAATCTAAAAACAGCTTCAAATGAGAAGCTGTTAAGAGCAACTTCTCTAAAAATAGATTTTTTTTAGAGGAGAGAGAAAATATGATTTTAAAGATTGAACTAATTTTGTAACAAAAAATCCCTTTTATATAGAGCCCGTTTGTTATAGCTTTTTTAAGGAAAAAATCACTTTTTTTAAACAAATAATCACTTTTAAGAGTTTTGCATCTGTTTGTTACAGATTTTTAAAAAAATCAGAATCTAAAAAAAAATCTAAAAACAGCTTCAAATGAGAAGCTGTTAAGAGCAGCTTCTAAAAAAATAGATTTTTTTTAGAGAAGAGAGAAAATATGATTTAAAAGATTAAACGAATTTTGTAACAAAAAATCCCTTTTATATAGTTGTATCCAAACAAACTAGATTATTTGTTTAAAAAAAGTGATTTTTGTTACGGCAAACAAACGTAAAATAGATTCTGATTTTTCACAAAATCTCTAAAATATAATCTCTAAATTATTTTATGTCAAAATCACTTTTATTTTAATTCGTAACAAACGGGCCCATAGTTGTATCCAAACAAATTAAATTATTTGTTTTAAAAAAGTGATTTTTATTATGGTAAACAAACGCAAAATAGATTTTGATTTTCCATGAAGGGCCCGTTTGTTATGGCTTTTTTTAAAATAGATTTTGATAGTGTAAAAGGAATAGTTTATCAAAATCTAAGTATTTCTAAGAATAGTTTAACAAAGAAATTTTCAAGGAAAGCTTCAAATGAAAAATTTGTTTCAATAGTCTATCTTAAAATGTCATTCTAAGTATTTCATCATTTAGTTATAATTTTTTTCGGATACTAAAATTTTGAAAAAATCTCTAAAAAAAAAGCTATTTCAAATAGCTTTTCATAAAAATCATTTTTGAAAGATGTCATTTTGAAAAAATATGTGATTTTTACTATGTAAAATTTCGAACAATGAATATTTTAGTTAGTGAATGTTAAAATCTCTTTTTTAACTTATATCAAATGAGTTTCAAATAACTTTTACTATTCAGTAAATTTTAAAAAAATCCATTTTTAAAAATACAAAGGAAAATCCATTCGTTCTCTAAAATATAATCTTTAAATTATTTTATATGAAAATCACTTTTATATTAATCTGTAACAAACGGACCCTAAAAATGATTTATTTTTACAAAATAGATTTTCTAAGAATCTGAAACAAACACTACGAAAATAAAAAAATGATTTAGTTAAAAAAAAACTCAAACAAACGGGCCCACTATCTTCTAATAATGTTGATTAAAAATACAGACAAAATACTAACTATTTAAAAATGTTTTTAAAGGAAACTATTTAAAAATGTTAAATACTCCCTTGGTTCTAAAATGTGTTTTATTTTTATTTTTATTTTAGAGAAAAATGTGTTATAATTTTACACATAGATGAAATGTAATAAAGCTATCAAAAGATAAAATGTATATAATATATCTCCGTGAGCTTAGCTCATTTGGTATGGATATTGCATATTATATGCAGGGGCGGGGGTTCGAACTCTAGACACCCTGTTCTCCACAATTAAATTGTGTGAGCCCTAGCCACTAGACTAATTGACAAAAAAAAATGTATATAATTTTATTAAACTAACCTTGTGTATCTCCCACCATTATGAGTGCAAATTGAAATACACTCATTTTAGATATAGTGTGTTGGTACTATTTAGAGGATACCATCTACACGATGAAAAGAGATAATGACATTTATTTTAAAGCAATTTTTTCCCTAAATTGAGATGGAGAATTAAAAAGAATTACTTATTTTAAAACTTTTTTTAAGAATCGTTTAAACTTTTTATTTAAGAAGAGTAGCTTAAACAAGTAGCAATCAATGAGTGAAAAAAATAAAAAAAATGATTAAATATCATTTTCCAAATGGCAGATGAGATAAAAAGAGTTACACGCCCAGTGGGACTCGAACCCACAATCGCTTGATTAGAAGTCAAGCGCCTTATCCATTAGGCCATGGGCGCCTTGTGATAGTTATTGCATATTCTTTGTTTATATAAATATTTCTACTAAACATTGGTCAAGATTCGCCTTCAAATTGTTACAGTAATTTGTTCTCCGCCCAGATATTTTGATCAATGGAAGAGAAGAAAAGACACACATGCTTGAAACTACAACTTACCGAAGAAGAATCAATATTCGTGAAGGGTACATGGTTTAATACTCACTTCAACCTCTCTATCACCGACGGTTCCACTTCTTGGCACTGCAACGGTACTGCTATTTCTAATCACTAACATTAACCTTTTTCACTTATCTATCTTCAAGTTTTGAATTTGTTTTATGAAGTTGTTGAATTTTGTTAGCATCGGATGATGAAGTGAAGCAGCGTGCTGTTCAGTGGGACCAGCCGGTGGAGGAGTATGTTGAATTGTCTGAACGGTATTTGGGGTTTCAACAACCTGGGTCTGTTTATGCTTTTGCTGATGCTGGTGATGCTCATAAGAGGGTACCTGCCAACTGTTTCTTATTTTTCATAGACACGGACACAGACACAGACACGTCGACCTGAATAAAAATTTAATACTTCAGTGTAATTACATGTGTCAGTGTCAGACGCCTTTGATTTGATTAGAAGTGTTGGTGTTATAGAATGTGGTATGATTGGTAGATAATTGAGTGCAGTAAGCATATAGTAAAGGGCTTATCAAACCGGTGTGCTTGAAAGGTCGTCTGTTTGGAGAAGTCAACCCCTTAAATAAAACAAAATTTGTTATGTTTTAATTGGTAGAAGGAAATAATAATATGGAGTGAAATGGAAGGATACTAGTGTTAATTTTTTGAAACAGGATAAGAAAATGTCACATCAAGAAATATATTTAGTTCAGTTCAATCCAATACTCGAGGTTTAAATAAAGATCGTGTTAATGGTTGCGATTATGTTGGGGATCAAATATGGTTGATGTGGCCTCAATCGCAGTCACTGAGACAGCGAAAAAGCTGATGTTGCAGTTATAGACCTCTATTTAAAACCTTACAAATGCTTTTGTTTTTCTTCGGTGTGAGGGTTTTCTTTTGGATAGATATTCCATCGGAAAGTATCTAATCAATTGTACAATAATTTTATAATATTCCATTTTTTTAATCATTCTGTTTCACTCACCATTGAATATTCAGGTCACCGAATTGGTCCTTTCACTACTGGCTATAATGTTTTTGTGAATATTGCAGCTGTCATGGTCGTTTGAGAAGGGGGGAATGACACTGCATTGGAGATGGAAATGCATGCAGTCTCCTGATTGTAAGAAAACTACAGCAGAAATATTGGACTTTCTCATGGATGCAAACATAAGGCTTAGTGTAAGATAATATTCTGCTTAACTTTTTTTTAGTGCATTTTCCATACAGGTAATTTCAGTCAACCTAGCTTGTATGTTTCGTGTTTCTTGGTTTGTTCACTATGGTTATTGTCTTGGAGATGTCATTCTGGGATTATAATTGTAAATAAGAATGTAACGTTTAATGATATGAAATGGGAGTTTTAATGGATGAACAGTATTCTTTCGTCTAAGTGGCTTGTGAGCATAAATGAACCTACCTGCTCACAAGCCACTTAGTAGATCCTTGATAGTATAGTATATTTCATGAAAATGTCAAATTTCAGGAAGAACGATAATTCCAATTTCAAATTTAAAGGTAATTAATAATGTAAGAGGTAATGTTTACTCCAACTGTAATTAAATGGGAGTTCATGAAATATACTATACTATCAAGGATCTACTAAGTGGCTTGTGAGCAGATAGGTTCATTTATTCTCCCTTTTGTATATCACATGCCTTGTCTGGTCATATTCATACATCTGAAATGAGACACAAATAAGTTGGCTATTATTTATGGAGTCAAATGATATCAACAGATCATAACAGTTGGTCTAATGTATCATACTTTTCATGTTCAGTAAATTACCAAAGATGAAAAATACAACTTCTTTCCTCACAGAAAGCCACAAAATGTATCTTTTTGATAATATAAAATGCCTCTTTTGTATTTCATCTCACCAGAAACATAAGTCTTAAACTTGAGTAAATATGGGGTTTCTAATTGCCATATGTTCCTTATTGCCATATGATGGTTCTCAGGTGGAATTAATATGCCTATTTTATGGATATCGAAACTTAAAGTATGTCAATGGAGGTATTTGGTGTGTCATATTTGTTGCTTGTTTCTTATTTTTCTAGTTTAGATATTTAGTCCCACATCGTTAATATCAACTACTGTAATGGTGTTTATATTAAGCTAGAGTGCTCATAGTGCAACACATGGATTGAGATGATGTGGATGGGCCCTTGCTAAGTGCTGGGCTCAGGAAAGTCCCCGGGCCCAATCTGCAGAAATGCAGGCCTGGAAACAGGTAAATCTTTGAGCTGGGGCTGGTTTCACACTTTCGGGTGTGAGGGCTGAGACAAGTGTGGAGCCTTTGCCAGTGCCGCCAAAGAAAATTGGCCGATTCATACAGTCATTCACATGGTCCTTGTGACAAACAGAACGGGGCTTATGTCTCCAATCCTACAATTTTTTTTTTGGATATTTTGATTAAAAATTATAATACCTTAATCATCTTTTGTAAAAATCATACTAGACTTACAGATCAATTGCACGCTCTTTTCGTATGAACAAGATCAGGGCAAGAATCTTTCTCATTTTTTTCAAATCCTGCTTGATTTGGAATAGTCAGTACTTGTATAGTTGTATCCCTCTTCCCTTTTATTTAGTTTTGAACATCATAGTTGTCCATGTTTGTTTATATGCATTTTGTTAGAAACCCAAGAGTTGGATTTCAAAGAAAGGACCCTTTTATACATAAATAGGAGAGAAATCTCTCCTCCGAGGGTTTACCCTTCGTAATAGAGTCACTACTATATTCACAATGTTTACAATGTTCGACGCTAACAATGTACATTATTCTATTTAATTATACAAATAGCTCTATAATAACAACCTCCAATTAACTAACTTTTATAACTACTCTCAACTACTTTAACTACAATTGTCCATTATTTTAACTCCCAACACATCTACAGGAAGAAGTTGTCATAAAAACGGAATTGTTTGAGAAGACGAAATTAGAAGCTGAGAAGTGCTTGGCTCAGAGTGAGAGAATAGCCAATGAGAGGGTGGAATTTGAATCTCAAATCTATACAAAGGTAACTTTTTTACTTTCACTTTGTAGTTGTTTTTCTTTTTGTCCATTGAAAATTTTGACCTGTATGGTTTACCGGCATAGCATGGTTACACCCTGTGTCACAGTAGAAAGCCATTGGTCCTACTCCTGATAGATTGCTGAAGCAACTAATTGATCGAACTAGTTGTAGTTTTTCCAATATTGAGCTCATTTTTAACTGTATGTTGAATTTACATTTCTTAGGTTGATGCATGTTCTGTTTGAAATGTTCAATAATTTAGGTGAATTTTAGTCAAGGAGGACATTTTTGGTGTCGTTTGATCTATGTAGCTGACTCGGCTTTGCTTATAGTTGTAATATAGAATGACATCTCTTTCATCAACAATTGCGATTTTTAGCCTAACTTTACCAATGAAAAGTATGACTGTGTTAAGATTACCTTGTTGTTTTATGATGCTTTTAATGACTTGTACTATGCTAATATTACAAAACTTTCGAATTTGCTCTCTGTTTTCATGTATCCAACTGAATCTGCATATGTTATTCTGTTTTAGTTTCTGGGTGTCTTAAATTCAAAGAAAGCAAAACTGAGAGAGCTTCGAGATCAGCTGTCAAAACAAGATAATGGCAACAAATCTCCTCAAGAAGAAGAAGACCCAGAAAAAACTGAGAGTTTTGATGAAAGTGATGATGACAAAAGCGATGAAGATCCTCAAAAGTGTATTACTAGTACTTCGAAGGACGTTGGAGCAAGTAAGCGTTCTCGTCCAAGGAGAACTAGACTCACATGACAAATCATCTGCACTAGGCAAGAGTTTCATTCACCATGGATTTTGCATCTGTAAAAAAATCACTTAACTAAGTTGACCATATAGGACAGGGTAAATTTTTTGTCTTGTTACTAGAAGTAGAACTATGGTTTCAGTTTTGAACTCTATAGTATTACAATACATTGCAAATTTAAAAAGAATGTCCGTAGGTGCATCTATAATTTATAATAAATATACAATAGTTGTGGACAGCTTTTGAAAATATAAATATGCAAGTGCATTAACTATCTTTCCTATATTATTATCAATTGATCTGTCAAAAAAATATTATAAACTTTTTTTTTTTTTTGAGAAAAATAAACTCATGAATTGTATTCTCAACGCTTTGAAAGTTGCGTGTTCATATTAACAGAGTTCCTTTCTACAGTCATGCAAAATATTTTTTTTCTACATGTTTACTTTTGTTCTCATAATTTTTTTTTTTCTTTTGAGGAGTTTTGTTCTCATAATTATAATACGCTGCAAGTTCTATCCAATTCTTATATTTTCTTGTATATTTAATCAATCCTTATCTTTATCGAAGTGTTTGTGCACACATATTAAATCCAAAAAGGCAGCACAAACACCTTATGAGAACAAATTGCCAAGTGCCAATTTTATAACCATTTTTTTAACTAAAAAACAAGAACATGTATGCTTCTTAAACAAGAAAACTGATTGCGTGATATCGTAAAATTTGGACAATATAATACACAAGTCAAACCATGGACCGTTCAACAAACAACTTATGAGATTCCTGTAATAAAAAAACCCATAAGGTTGCCACCAAAAACTACTATAAATGCACTATTCATTGCAATGCATTATATATCACAATTCACAAACACAAGAATTGCAAAAAGAAAGAAAAAGGCACACAAATAGTCATACATATTGAAGGATAAAAAAGGCAACTAAAAATGTCTGATGAATGCAAAGGTAAGGCGTTATAATATAATATGTTTACATTAAATGGTTTGTGAAATTTTGATTATAATATGATGGTTGAATTAATCAAAATATTGTGTTCTCAGGTAAGAGCTCATGGCCAGAGTTGGTTGGAGTGGAAGGAAAGGTAGCAGAAGCTACAATTGAGAGGGAGAATCCATTGGTGAATGCCATCATTGTGCCAGAAGGATCTGCTGTCACCCAAGACTTCCGCCTTGACAGGGTTCGGGTTTGGGTTGATAAATATGGAATTGTCTTTCAGGTTCCAACAATTGGATAGAAAGTGTCATGGAATTGAACTTGTATATATGCTCCAAGTCATAAGTTTAATGTTTCAATAAGGAGCTAGTTTCTTGCCAATTGTATACTGTTATTTGTTATTTAAACATACATGCTCTGCAATCTGCATTGCAAATGCATTTATAAAAAATTTGTTTTTCATTTCCTTTGGATATATATGACATTGTACAAATATTGTCTAATATTATATAATTTGATTTATTTCATCTGTTTTTGTTTTTGGTCCCTCTATTTTTTTTTAAAATGAGATTTGGGGCCAAGGTCAAAAATGATTTTTTGGTTCTCCAATTTTCCATTTTCATGTATTCATTAGTTACGTGACAAAGCTTATATAGTCACATTAATATTCATGTGTCCAAAAAATGTCTAGTAAGTAATATATGTAAAAATGATCCAAGAATAAGATGATTGACGAAAATTTGGAAAAGAAAAAAAAAGTGAAATTGGCCGACAAAAAACCTAGTTTTTCAAATAGTGAGACTAACATTATTTATTTATTTTAAATAGGGAGACTGAAAAAACACATAGGGTGTTTTTGTTTCATGTTTATCAAATTTATTCCTTGGAATATAAAGAATGGAATTTTATTCCAAGGTATTTAGGAAAAATATGTTTGGTTAACTTTATAATATTTCTAGAAACATTAAAAATAGGGATTATAATAGGTAACTATTTATGAATTTATTCCCATCTCTATGGGAACTTTATTCCCACCCTTTTTTCTGGGAAAAATTTTATATTCCCAGAAACATTTTATACCCGAGAATAAAATTTAGTAAACTTGTAACAAACATATGCATATATATTTCTATCATTTTATTCCTGGGAATCAACAAATATAACTCGAAACAAACACACTCATAGGCATAAATTCTTTTAAAATGTTGATTCGGAAAATTATGTGGCCTGCCAAATCACAAATAATTGTCCTCGTGAGCTTATCTCAGTTGGTATGAACAATGCATAAAATATGCAACATCACCAAAAAAAATCATAAAAAATTAGCCACATGAAATATTTTCACAAAAAAAAAATTTAATCAAGAGCACCAAATTAAAAGTTTTTTTTTGGGAATTGCATGGTCGACTTTAAAAAAGTAACTTTTTATTGGGAATAAAACAAAGTGACCCCTTGAACAAAAAAAAAAAAACTGACCCGTAATTGCAAGGATCTTTTGGATATGTAAGTCCAATATATATGGTCAACTAGCTGATCAATATTTGTTCTCCTAAAAACAATTATCAATATTTGTTGGACTTTATTTTTAAATGAACTGTGATGAATTGAACTATTTTACTATGCCCAACTACATATCTCTACCTCAACTTTTTAACGATTTTTTTTTATACCCAATTTTCAAATTTATATACCAAAACACACATTTTTCCAACAAAGTTAAATTGAACTTTTCATTCTATTCTATGAACCTCTAGTCCTCCACTCTTTTTATCAAGACACACCTTTTCCTAATTTATCCAATGAGTTCTACGAGAAACATCATTCCCTCCTCATAAGAAAGACTTAAATAAGGATTCAATAGAAGAAATAATACATTTAGAAGCCTTAAATAAAGGAAAAAGGCGACAAGACAAGACAAATTTGAGAAGAACCGAATGGCAACCCATGAAAAGATTTTTATTCTTCAACCTGGATAAATGTTTCCTTATTTATCAACCAAGGGGTACCAAAACGAAAGACGGGGTGATTGCCCCCAACAAGAAGACCAAAAGATAATTAAAAGAGGTCTGACCAATTTTACAATTTTAAAACAACAAATGCCTCTACCAACCAATCCTTAGCCATGTTGATTCCAACCAACAAACTCATATGAAAATCAACCTTTAGCCCTAAGATAAGATCTAAAAGGATCATAATCGTCTTAAGAGTTCTAACGTTTGTCCGAAATTCTCACGCAAGATAAAGGTATAATCAACAAATTGCAAAACAAATCTCCACCCAAACCCTCACGAAATTATGTGATTTAAAATGATTTTCAAAGTGATTGAAAACCACACCTCAGATATAATACACACCTTCCACCAAAGTACTACTGACATTATACAATTGATGAAATTAATTCTCTTCCTACTAGCCATCCCCCCATGAAAAAAAATTGGAATTAGCATCACCTTCCATAAACCATAACAATCGTACCTTCTGCCACTACATTCTACAAATTATGCTAGACAAGAAAGAAAAAAACTTGAGATGAAACATAAAGATATTCCTCCAACTCAGAAGCATCAAAACCACCCATTCATCCTTATTATCAAAATAAAGCATGCGATACTTGGCCTCATTTAAACAACTAGCATTATTTTTACCATACTTCAAGTGCCATTCGTTCAAGCTCCCTTTAATCAATTTTAATTTCTCACCCCAACAAACAACATGAAAAGATTGCTATTGCTCTTTAACAAAATCCTTTTACCCCGAAAAATTTAACACTTCATCATGCAAAGGTGTGGGACCCCAAGTATCCTGGTATACATATTTAGTGTCCAACTGTTTCAAATATAATTGCATCCGGTGGAGAGAACCTCAAAAGTGTATTGCTAGTTCTTCGAATGTCGTTGGAGCAAGTAAGCGTTCTCGTCCAAGGAGAACTATACTCACATGACAAATTTTCTGCACTCAGCAGTGTTTTGTTTTCACCATGGATTTGACATTTGTACAAAATTCACTTAAGTTGGATGACCACAAGCCCCTTGTGATATCTATGTCTCATAATCCATATAGAACGGTGTAAATCTTTCGTATTGTTCCTCGAACTAGAACTATGGTTTCACTTTTGAACTCTTACAAAAGAAGTGATTACAACCCCTACAATCAAGCATGGTAATACATAATAGTTGTACATTGCAAATCTAAAAACAATGTTGGTAGGTGCATCTATAATCTGTAATATATGTGGACATCTTTTAAAATATAAATATTTAAATGTATTAACTATCCTATATTATTATCATATCGTCTGTCCAAAAAATATTATAAACTTTATGAATTGTATTTATTTATTTATCAATTACTGAAAATAGTTTGTATATGTCATATGTGTCTCAACTCTCAACGCTTTGAACATCGAATAACAGTCCCTTTTGAACAGTCATGCAAAATATATTTTTATTTTGTTCACGTAATATAATATGCTGCAAGTTCAATCCAATTCTTATCTTTTCTTGTATATTTAATCAATCCTTATCTTTATCGACGTGTTTGTGCACTCATTTTAAATCCAAAAAGGCTGCACGATCACCTTGTGAGAACAAATTGTCAAGTGCCAATTCTATAACCATTTTGTTACCTAAAAAAAATTAACACGTATGCTTCTTAAACAAGAACACTGTTTGCGTGATATTGTAAATTTTGACAATATCTTATCCGTACAAATTTGGACAATATAATATACAAGTCAAATCATGGACCGTTAAACAACCTATGGGATTTGTGTATTAAAAAAACCCATAAGATTGCCACCAAAAACTACTATAAATACAACATACATTGCAATTGCAATGCATTATATATCACAAACACAAGAATTGCAGAAAGAAAGAAAAAGGCACACAAATAGTCATACATATTGAAGGATAAAAAAGGCAGAAAAAATGTCTGATGAATGCAAAGGTAGGGTGTTTCCATGCATATATATATGAATAATAAATTAAATGGTTTGTGAAATTTTAATTATAATTTGATGGTTGAATGAATCAAATATTTTGTTCTCAGGTAAGAGCTCATGGCCAGAGTTGGTTGGAGTGGAAGGAAAGGTAGCAGAAGCTACGATTCAGAGGGAGAACCCATTGGTGGATGCCATCATTGTGTTAGAAGGATCTTCTGTCACCGACGACTTACGCAGTGACAGGGTTTGGGTTTGGGTTAATAAAGATGGAATTGTCACTAAGGTTCCAACAATTGGATAGAAAGTGTCATGGAATTGAACTTGTATATATGCTCCTAGTCATAAATTTAATGTTTAAATAAGGAGCTAGTTTCTTTTCAATTGTATCTACTAACTCGTGCGCGATGCACGGATTTTGTAGAGTTTCATATATAAATATCATATTGATTATGCATTCAATACTATGCTATAAAATGATTGCAAAAAACAAAAAAAAAAATGCAAAAAATAGACCAATTTAACCTATTAAATTTATTTTCTTACCAAATAATATTACCAGGTTGTGTTCCGAAGTTATTCTTTCTCAACCTTTATCTTCGATTACATTCATATCAAAAGAACAACTAAAATAAACAAATTAAAAATAGTAAACATGTTTGAAAATTCAAAGGGAGAAAACAAAGTAATGTTATAATCAAGTAGTGATTTTTGCAAATAAAAAGTCAAAATAAATAACTTCAAGTAATATAATACTCCCTCCGGAGCTAAATACAAGGGAAGAATCTTTTTTTAGGTTCATTGAATAATTAATGTATGTGGACTACAATATAGACTAAATACATCATTTATTCAATGAACATAAAAATAGAATCTTCTCTTATATTAAGGACCGGAGGGAGTATATGAGAAACGAAGAGGCCAACAAAATTACACTAAGAAGTTAAGTTTCTAGTGATAAAATTATCATCTGAATCAGTCAAATTATCAACAATTTTAAATATCGTAACACGTAGTAAGCAT
>Ga0228711_1001261_pt1 | contig 36579 bp, 25 predicted proteins | sample MedpolnodulmetaG_2_FD_177996 | JGI IMG/M metagenome (GOLD analysis project Ga0228711, IMG submission 177996) | Root nodule microbial communities from Medicago polymorpha collected in Santa Monica, California, United States - brown nodules | ecosystem: Host-associated > Plants > Roots > Nodule... | reverse complement strand
TTTTCCTCTCGTGTTATATCAAAAGCATCCATGATATAGGTTTTTATTATGATTTACAAGGGTAGAGTTCTTTATTGTCTTGCCACCGCCGGCACAATTTTCTGATTGCTAAACTTCATATTAGAAGGAAAAAATCCGTAAAATCTAATTGCATCCATACTAGAAATTTCAATTATTTGAAACTCCGCTATATGAAGATTTCTATAAGTCAATGCCGGATCATAAAACAATATTTTAAGTTAAAGAACAAGAAAGAGAAAAGAAGGATTACATTTTTGTGAATTGGGATAATTTGATGAAGAGAGGAAGAGAGGTGAAAGAAGGAAAAACAATTATTGTGTGAGTGGTACATAATAAGATCTCCTGGAATTACTTAATCTGATGGTATTTTTTAATGGTTCATCATGAACCACTTGGTTGATGGTTCACCTTAGAATCCACCATTTTTTTGAGTTAAAAAAAAGAAATTATATTAAAATACACTTTTTTTTCATATCCTTGGAGTATATATATATATATATACCTCTAAGAAAAAGATATGTGAATTAAATCAGATACTAAAAAAAAATGATTTTTTTTAAAGAAAAAAATAAATATGATTAATTATTGATTTGCGGTGTGGTGAGAAAAGAAAATTTACAATTTCATAAAAGATTTAATTCACATGCATTTATAATATAAATTCCAGTAAATCAATTATAATCGTTGGATCATTACAAATATTTGAATTTAGTTTTTTTTTTTATAGGGAAAATATTTGAATTTAGTTAAATAGCTTCTTTAATATAGTTAGATGCTAATTTGTGATTGATTAACACAATAGTTTTCTTTTAAAGGGACACTGCCTCAAAATGAAATCCTTTATAAATCTACCTTCATCATCTACTCTTGGAACATATATGGAAATTGAGTAATTGACTAAACACAAATTCTCACAATGGATTAAATTAGTGTAGTGTGAATTGAAAAAAGTGGAAGTCCCACATCGGATTGATCACACATTAATTAGTAGTGTTTATATAGTGGGGGTGTACCTCTAATAGGGGTACATAATTATGTAAACGAAGTAAGTATCGGAGAAAAAAAATATATTGATATATATTTTATTATTTGGAAATGATAAATTAAATAATTAATTTAATCATTATTAGAAAGTTTTTTCTTAGTCCCCAAGTTTTGCTAAAATATTTTAGAACGCAGTCTAGAATATTTTGGAATACAATATGAAATATTTTGGTAGGCAATCTAATATATTTTAGTGCAAGATATGAAATATATTTTGATACTTAATAATATATTTATGTACCGAATAATATATTTTTGTACTCAATATAATATATCTTGATACTCAATATGAGATACTTTTGTACTAGATCTAATATGAGAATTACTTGCTCCCAATTTTTTTTCGCTTATTAGTTATGAACTTTCTCTATAATAGAGAGCTCACGCAGTGCATTCAATACACTGAAATTCACAGTTGATGCTTCCCGTGCTTTTCCTCTCTTCTCGCTCCTTCGACTTGTGTTGACAAGTCCTTCTCCTTTTTCTACTCCTTTATGTCCCTTCGGAATTAAGAGTGTTCTTAAGATCATAGTCCATCTTCGGTTTATTATCCTTTCGAAAATAAGAATGGTCTTAAAAGTATAGTCCCTTCAATTCTTCATGTCTCTTTAGAATAAGAAAGTGTTATTAGAATCTTCCAAAGTAATTGGCATTGGAGATATGAAGTTGCAATTCACGTCCGAAAAGAAAAATATTCTCTAGGACGTCATGTATGCTCCAAAGATAAGAAAGAATCTGTATTTTAGATTTATGCTGAATAAGACTGGGTTGACTCAGACTTAAAAGAGAGACTTGTGCACCGTGCATTCTTGTGGGGAAAAGACTGCGCTTTGATGGTATGTTCAAAATTAAATTCTTCTTCTATTTTATAAGTTGTGTGATTTTAATATTTCACATATCAAAATTTATTATGTGAACAAGCATTTAATTTTATACTTGAGTAACTTGGACATAATTCCAAAGTTATATGATTAGACAATTTTATTATTTGCACTCAAGATAAATGAACCAAAAGTTCATACAAATTAATGTTTAGAGAATTTGAATCTCTAAACTTAATAAATTATGATATGTGCGAACTTGATGGCACATAACCTAGAAATGATATTTTATCATATTTATTGATGACTGTGAATTTTGATAAATAAAATTGATATGTTTGATATGTTCAATTTCTATAACGAAAATTGAAATCTATGTTGGTTAGAGTACCCAAGTCTATAAACAAAAATTCTAATTAAGAAATTTTTGAAGAAAAGACAATCCAACTTGTCTTATTTTTTGAATTTGGGATTGTCTGACATAAGTTCGGATTTTGAACCCAAGATAGTTAAACTCACTAGTAGAGCCTATGAATGTGTATTCATTGGGTATGCTATAATTAGGGAAGCTTATAGGTTTTATGACATAAATGCTAAAGTGATCATAAAGTCAAGTACCCCGTAAATTAAAGAATAGTGGGGGCACTAGTGGGGGTAAATTAAATTCCCCTTGTATATTAAGAACTAGTGGGGGGCAAGAATTGCTAAAGAGTATGGACCTTATGGTTTATACATTGGAAGAAGATCCATTAAGTCTTAAAGAAGCTATATCCTCATTGGATGCTGAATTATGGCAAGAAGCAATAAACGATGAAATAGATTCTCTAGATTCTAACGAAACATGACACCTGGTTGACTTGTCTCATAGTCGCAAACTAATCAGTTGTATTTGGATTTTGGAAAATAACTAAAACCTCATGGTATGGTTTATGAATACAAGGCTCTCCTTGTAATCAAAGGTTTTAGACAGAGAAAAATATAGACTTCTTCGACATTCATTCACCAGTCACAAGAATCATATCCATAAAAGTACTAGTCCCTTTAGTCGTTGTTTATAATTCGATAGTACTCCAAATGAATGTGAAATTGCCTTTTTTATGGTGAACTAGAAGAAGAAATATATATTGAACTACCTGAAGGTTTTGTGATTCATGGACAAGAAAACAAGGTCTGTAAGTTAGATAATTCTTTGTGAGGTCTAAAATAAACTCATAAGGAATGACATGAAAAAATTGACATTCTAATATTATCGAATGAGCATAAAGTGAATGAAAGTGACAAATATATTTACAATAAATATGGAAGTATTATTTGCACGATCATATGTCTCTACGAAGATGACTTGCTCATATTTGGTTTAAAGATTCATGTTATGAATTGTGTGAAATCATTGTTTATCAACAACATTGATAAGAAAGACCTAGACAAAGTTGAAGTAATACTTGGTTTCAAGATTACTAGATCAGAAAAGAGAACTTTTCGATGAATCTCACAAGGTTGAGAATATCTTAAGGAAATGTAATTATCTGACTATAAACTTGCTAGCACACTTTTTGGCCCAAGTGTAAAACTTTTCGAGAACACTTGAGATGGTGTTAGACAAACAGAATATGCGAGCATCATTGGCAGTCTTTACCATTGAATGTATTAGACTCGACGTTAGCCACGTCGTGAGACTTTTGTTCAAGTTTATTAGTAGACGGATGAGAAGCATTGCCATGCTATTGAAAGAGCCATAAGGTGCCTTAAGAAAATTATGACTCTAGGATTACATTATGAGAAGTATCCTATTGTACTTGAATGGTACAAGATACTTATGAGAAGTATCATATTGTACTTGACTAGTACATGATACATATGAGAATTATCCTATCGTACTTGAATAGTACAAGATACAAAATAGAACATCCTTCAGATGAGTCGTAAACGACAGTGGCTGCCCATTAAGCATCATTGGAGGAGTCGTTTGTTGAAACAAATGATATTGACCCAATCCACTTTGGAATGAATCTGAGATGAAAACACTAGAGAAAACTAGTGAAGAAGCAAGTTGATAAAATGCTTGTAGTTGAAAACCCTTAGTGGGTGAAACTATTTCCATGTGTTATTAATTGCTACAGCTATTACAAAAGTTGAGAATCGTTACTACAATGGCAAGAGACGATTATTAAGGCATGAACACATAAAGGATTAGAGAGCTAGCTACTCTCAAAAGGAACGGTTAAAGTATATCATGTACGTACTGATGAAAGAATTAGTAAATCCTTTGACAAAAGGAATTACTAGAAAGAAGGTCCTAAACACATCCAATAGGATGAGACTAGTGCTTATAGATCACTGAGTGATGGAAACCCGACCTACATGACTGGAGATCCCAAGACTTAGGTTCAATGGGTAATAACAAGTCATAAAGTGATAGGACATGCTATGATAAGGATTAAGAAAACATATGATCCTGCAGCGAAAGAAGGATGAGGTAATAAAAACTCTTAATGAGATCTATACTCTATGTTGAGTGGAGTACCTAGTTACAGGAGTACCCTTGATAGACTCACCTATACGAAGGTGGAACTGAGGTCGGTCCTATGGAATTTAGAGGCAAAATTCCTAGAGCGTTTGTTAAAACTGGGATACACGTGTAAGGCCATAAACGCTCAGACTTATAGAATACACCTTAAGGAAAAGATTTGTGTGCGTGTTCTTTGTCTGAGATAGAGTTTAATGCTGTAGGCAACTCTTGATTAAGTCAGAATATTATCCGCTATGCAAAAGTTCAATTTGTTTACAACACCTTTGTTTATTAGCAATTTTATGGAAACGTCTTTGACGTTATTACTGAAATCATTTTTTAAATTCAAGTGGGGGATTGTTGGAACATATGTGGAAATTGAGTAATTGACTAAACATAAATTCCCACAGTGGGTAGAACTAGTGTAGTGTGAATTGAAAAAAGTGGAAGTCCCACATCGGATGGATCACACATTAATTAGTAGTGTTTATATAGTGGGGGTGTACCTCTAATAGGGGTACATAATTATGTGAACGAAGTAAGCACTGCAGAAAAAATATATATTGATATATATTTTATTATTTGGAAATGATAAATTAAATAATTAATTTAATCATTATTAGAAAGCGTTTTCTTAGTCCCCAAGTTTTACTAAAATATTTTGGAACACAATATGAAATATTTTGGTAGACAATCTAATATATTTTAGTGCATGATCTGAAATATTTTTTGATACTCAATAATATATTTATGTACTGAATAATATATTTTTGTATTCAATATAATATATTTTGATACTCAATATGAGTTACTTTTGTACTAGATCTAATATGAGAATTACTTGCTCCCAAAGTTTCTCACTTATTAGTTGTGAACTTTCTCTATAAATAGAGAGCTCACACAGTGCATTCAATACACCGAAATTCACAGTTGATGCTTCCTGTGTTTTTCCTCTCCTCTCCCTCCTTCGACTTGTGTTGACAGGTCCTTCTCCTTTTTCTACTCCTTTCTGTCCCTTCGGAATTAAGATTGTTCTTAAGACCATAGTCCATCTTCGGTTTATTATCCTTTCGGAAATAAGAATGGTCTTAAGAGTATAGTCCCTTCAATTATTTATGTCTCTTTAGAATAAATAATATTTTAAGATCATGGTCCATTTTTCAGTATAATAAAGATGATCTTAAATATATATTCTTCTTCTATTCTTGGAGAAGTTAGATATTAGAATGGTAATAATACCATATTTGAATGGTCATAGTACCATAGTTGGAGAAGTTAAAATTAGAATGGTGGTAACACCATATTTGATGGTCTCAACACCATAATAGAGTGGTAACAATACCATATTGGTTTCAGTATTAAAGAGTGGTCTTAGTACCATATTAGAGGGTGTTATTTCTCGAACGATTATTTACGATGCAATACTTAATCGAACATGTGAACTGCGTTGTTTTATCCTGGAGGCGCACAGTTGATAGTCTACCTTGCACAAACTCGGGTAGTTCCGCGTCTTAAAGAAAGCGACCTGGTCGTGACTCAACCCGGTAGGACTTCAAGAAGACTAAACATGGTAATATCTTCGGTGGTGATTTCGATTTTATTAAAAAGGTACGTTTTTGAACCCGAAAAACAACATCTACAAAACATTTTTAAAAAAAAAAAAAAATCCTAAAAAAAAGAATTTCCACCCTACACTTTTTGTTGTTGTGGAATCCCCTTTTAGTTTCCATCCGTTCATTTGAAATTTTGAATGATACATGTTGGTTCATATCATTGATAAAAGCGACCTTGTGGCGGTATCCTTATATCAGGGGTATGTGCATCACTACAGTTGACGCTGATAATGACCCCAAACCCCTAATTAATTCATCGGTAAGGCTGGGTGGACCAACCGTCTTAACTTCTTATCCCTCGCTTCACGGTCCAAAGAGAACATACACTTGGCATGAGCAAGTTTTGGTAAAAGTGGTACATGCCATGGTCCAAAATGATAAATATTATTATTCGCACACATTAGATTTTAAAAGATCAATATATATTTCTAAATTCACAAGTTTGGCAATAATAATAATAATTTTTTTTAAAAAATATAATAAACTTTATGTTAAATGAGCTTAAATATTAGTCGTGAATGCTAGCTCTTTAGACTAGGATCAAAGGTGGCCATGCACATATATGCATAAAATAGAACGTAGAGTTTTGAATAATAATAACTTGATACCAATTGACCCCAGCTACCAAAGCTATGACGTTAAGCGTCCCAAAAAAGTTAACTTAATAATCTTATTTTTAAATATTCGAATTTCAATAAAATGATGATTAATTCCTTCAAAAATAAAATAAAATGATGAATTGATGATTAACTTTTTTATTTTATTTTTTGTCAAAAAAATTTTTTTTATTTTAAACTTGCTCCCTTAAATAAAATTACTTTTTTATTTAAAACTTTTTTTTATTAGATTTCAATTTTTTAACTTATAAATTATATTTTATAGGAATAAATAAGTAATTTAATGTCTTATCTTATACTTTTGGATCAAATTCATGATAATAATTTTAACTAGAAAGAAAAAACAAAAAACCAAACAATTAGACTCAAATGGTTAATGATGTGAACCGAATGGTTAACATAAAAAAATAGAATAAGATAATGTTGAAGATTAACTTTTCATATCACATTATCTCATCAAACATTAAATCGGAACAAAATAGGATAGAATTATATTTGCTACCTAATGGACCCCTAAATACACATTTGATTTGCTAAAAATGAAGGACAAGACTTCACAACTCTAGTTGTACAATGTTTGATTTGTAAAACTTTTTCTAGGACAACACAAACTGGAGTTAAAGGGACATGACAAAAAACAAAATTCTTTGCCCCTCATTAAACCACAACACAACTTTTTGTCCTACATACAAGTTATCTAAAATACAAAAATAGTTTTTGTCCCTTAAAAATTGTTTAAAATAAAAAATTATTCAATAGCATAAAAGTTTGTCATGTGTTGTTCTGACTTATGTTGTGTTGTTCTGTCTTATATTGTATTTATCACGAGTATTTCTATCATCCCTACTTCTACGTTCTAACAAAACAAAATGTTGCATGCACACAAAGAAATGCATAAAACAGAAACAGAATGATAGGTAAACAAAATGTTGCATGCACACAAAGAAATGCATAAAACAGAAACAGAATGATAGGTAATAACCCAAGCAAACTAGCTTAACCAATCTTTCACCTTCATTGCACACTTTACAATGACATCTGAGAGAGAATAATGGAATTAAGAAAGATGCAGTATTTGGTTGAACTTTCCAGAACTTTCAAGTGATTAATTGATCAAATTTAGTTTAAATTAAATGCATCCAAACTATGGAACCCTATGTCGATTTTTTTTTTAATCAAATAATTTAGTGGTTGAGGCTAACACATTTTAAACGTGGAGAAGTAAATAATCTGAAGTTTGAGCCCCAATTCATATATAATATTGTTCTTGCAACTACCAATGAGTTGTGTTTACAAGACACCATAGATCGATTTTAATTATGAATAAAATGAAGAAAAATCATGAAACGTTATTTTAATTAGAAAAAAATTCATCCATAATAAAAGTTACTTTTTTCAAAAAGAAAAAAAAAAGTTACAAGATTGATTGCAAATATTGTGCAACAAAATGTGGGCTATAAACACTCCCTCTTTTTTCTTTAAGGGAACACAATCCCTTCTTAACTTTTAAATTAATTTGTCCAAATTAATGTCATTTATGATTTACTCCTATAGTACACGTTTATGTCTTGAATTCGAAAAAAGAATAGCTGTATGTAGTTCACACTAAAGAAAAAAGTTGGTAGATTATTAGTGACCGAAATTTCAAATTTCCGACATTGACCAGACAATGGCAAACGAATTAGATTAGACAGTACAACAACAATAATTAGAGTTTAGTTTAGGTAACCAGTGACAAGGTAAATCGAGTACCGTTTTTCTTTCCAGATGGAGTAAGGTTTGTAACTTTTTTGTGATATGGAGTATTTTTTATAATTAATTTACTATATGGAATATTCATATGGCTTAGTATGAGTTTTATTTATTGGTGGGGTTATTATCTTTTTAAAAATAACGAGTCTCCTGTGAATTTTACTCACTTCATAGTTCATAGAGCGTATCGCTTATATTTAACGGCGTCGATTAAGAAATATATATATTTTTCACTAAAAAGTACAATGGTTATAGCCCTATTAAAGAACTTAATAATATCAGAACAAAAATTAAGTTCTTTAATAGGAGTATATATAGAACAAGAAGTTCTTTAACTAGCCGAAAATGTGACTTTTTTTTGGACACACGTTTAATCATATTTTGCTGTGGCGTTCTATCCAAGACACCAAATCAAGTTGTGAGAGACCAGAATGACTAAATCTACCAACAATATATAAAAATTAAAGTACAACAAAATTTCACAATTGTCCTTCTTAAAACTCATGATCTCTTTAATTTTACGTGCATAATAATCATTTTGTAAAATTTAATTGCTTTGTTTTTAAAAAAATTGATAACGGATTATGTTCATCATAAGTATAACCAATTTCCACACATAACTATGGAACTAATTTATTTGTTTTTTAAAAAATTAATTACGGATAATAGTCACATTTGCTAACAATATATAAAAATCAAGTATAGAGAAATTTCATAATTGTCCTTGTTAAAACTCATAATCTCCTTAATTTTATAATCGTCTAGCAAACATTGTATGATGTTTTGCATATACAATAAAAATTTATTTAATAGAAACACTACATTGATATTTATATATTGAAAATAATAATGAGTTTTTAATATTTTATCATATCGAATTTCTCATATATGTATAAAAAATTTGTTTATGCATATATAAACATTTAAAATTTGTCACGAAAACAGTGCAAACATTGAACAATATTTTGCATAAAAAGTAAAATTTTAATTATTAGAAACACTACGTTAATGTTGATATTTTGAAAATAACATGAGTTTTCAAAGTTTTATCATATCGACTATCGATACATACAAATTTTCTTCTGCATATATAAGCATATAAAATCCCAACGAGTGCGGTTTAAATATTTAACGGTGTTTTAAATATAAAATAAAAGTTTATTTAATAAACACACTACATTAATGTTGATATTTTGAAAATAGCCATGAGTTTCCAAAATTTTATCATATTGACTTTCTCATATATGTATATAAAAATTTGTTTATGCAAATATAAGTACATCAAATCTGCAACGGGTGCAGTGCAAACATTGAATAATATTTTAAATATAAAATAAAAAGTTATTTAATAGAAACACTTTATTAATTTTAATTTTGAAAATTGTCATGAGTTTTTAAAATTTTATCTTATCGACTTTGTCATATATGTATGTAAAAATGGTTTATACAGATATAAGTACATAAAGTGTGCAACGGGTACATTGCAAACATTCAACAGTCTTTTGCGTATAAAATAAAAAAATTATCTATTAGAAATACTACATTAATTTTGATTTTGAAAATAGTCACGAGTTTTCAAAATTTTATCATATGAATTTTCTCAAATATCTACTTAATTTTTTTTCTCACATATATAAAACAAATAAAATCCATAACTGGCGTGACTCAACTATTTGACAAATTTTTGTATATATAAGATAAAAATATTTAATAGAAACCTTACATTAATACTCATAATTTCATTTAATATCTATTAAACATTCTACAATATTAACAATCTAATTATTTTTTATATAATTATCGCAATGTTACGTGACCCATACGAAAGAACGAGTCTTTTATTAGTTGAAAAAAAAACTAGTTATAGATAGGATATAATACTCGAAATGAGACTATAAATAGAGATCATACATTTTTTGTTTTGTAAGTATTTAGGAACCTAACATGAATCAAGCCCAATATCAGTGTTAGGCGTGGCGAGTGTATTGAGAAAAATTAATCCAAATCAAACATCAAATGGAGAAAAGATTTAAATAAGTTTATAAAAAGTGACACATTTTACTTTATAAATCAGTTTTGTAAACTTGGACATATATTTCTCCTCCACAATATTTTTTATCTTCACAATTCTTATCTTCATATGCAATCTGGTCTCCAAAAAATAATCAGAAAAATAATCTCTACTTTGAATCTCCAAAATAATATAAGCCGGACACAAGTTAGTATGTCAACTTGCATAATCAGGTTAATTTTTGCTGTCGATTTATACCGTTTAATTTCTCACCTGACAACCGACACATTTTTGGGAGGATTATTCAAAGTTGTAAAGCTCTCTTTAAACAATATTATGTAAACTTCACTGTTGAATTTGTGCGGAGGCAAGCAAATGAAACAACACATACATTAGCAAAGACGACCACATTATCAGTTTGTTTTTAGGTCTTGGTTGATATACCAAATTGCATTGAACACATTTTGATTAATAAAATGTTAAAAGTTTGATTCCCTAAAAAAATTGACACCAATAACCCTAGGTTAATAGACTCCTGACTGTCAGGGAGCGCTGAGAGCGGCAATGGACTAAACGTCCAACACCACTAAGAGACTTAGACACCACATCTCCATCCAAAATTTTAAAACATTGAGTATATGAATCACCTCTATTGTATATCCAACGTTTCCTATATTTTTAGTCTCCGTAAAACTTAATTACTCAAACTTGAATTCCAATGTTAACGACCAAAAGATAAAAAAAATTAATCTCCATACTATATATCTAAGATTATAAGACCTCCATTGACCTCCTCATGATTTGTGTGAAGCTAGTCAAGTAATCATTTTACCATTTTTGCAATCTTATGCTCTCTCGGTTTTTTTTTTTTCAAAAAAAAGTCAGGAATTTAAAATGTGACTCGGATATCAAAACATTCTTTCTTATTTAATTTGTCTCTTGTTCTATTTCATATAAAAACATCGCTTGATAGCGTAGTCCTAAAAAAAATGGCAACTAAGCAAATGCACAATACAACTAAACTAAAGTAAAAAATAAATATTGCAGTGGTAGTTAACGTAACGACAAATGGGTTCAAATTTAAATTTCTCCATACGTAAAAGTAGAGTTTTTTTTTTGTACAATTAGAAATTTTTATTTTTTTTGAAGGAAGAAATTTTTTTCTTGGTGACCAGTTAAGTTGAATATTTTAGACCAAATCGGATGTTTCCTCTATTCCAAGCATTTGGTAATCTTATCAATTTATTTTTGTTTCAAAATCATAAATATATACATTTTTAAAAAAGGAATTAATGAGTATTTTTAAAATTGAACATATAATAATCTTTAATCTTCAACAATACTTTCTTATTGTTTTTTTAATCAGATATCTTCTACACGCAACTACAAAAACTCAGGTCAGATATATATTCAACCTTCTTATTAATTTACTAGTATAAAATAATTAATGATAAAATGAAATAGTTTAATATAAATAAATGATTTCTTAACCTAGCTATTTGAAAAGTCGTAAAGTTATGGAATCAAGATTTGATCCTCTTTGTAGCAGCACACGTGTGAGATCTTGATTATGAAGCAATATCCTATATATGTATATAAATGACGACATATGAAACCAATAACCAAACCAGTTATTTCAGCCATCATAAATTAGTTTGGGTCTTATAACTACTTAACAAACCCCACATACATAGTGCCAAACCTTACGGAGGAGAGTGTGTCCCTTAAATGCTGCAGTTGGTGCAGTGCAACCCTCATTACTCCATCATCAACATTTAGCCACACAACCAAGTCAGAGAAATATATGCTCCTCGTTCTTCATTTTTTGACATCATCATCATCATAGAAACACAAACAAAAACAACCTTTGATTTGGTGACCAAACGGAGATGAACTATTGTGAGACAAATTGTGTTGTCAAGAGGAACAAAGGTAAAGAAACTGATGAAACCTTGTCTTTTACACAGTCCAAGGATAATATAAAGATGTCGCATCAACATGATCGGAACAAAGGAAAACAACGTTATGCTCTTGTGTCGTTTATGGAACTACCGAATTATATGAAGGATAATGAATATATTTTACGTTATTACAGAGCCAATTGGCCTTTGAAAGAAGCTTTCTTCAGTCTCTTTCGTTGGCATAATGAAACTTTGAATGTTTGGACGTAAGTTTTTCATCAAGATCTGTGTTTTTCTTTTATTAGGCTAACGTTGTTGATTTGTTTTTTCATGTGCCTTTTCAGACATTTAGTTGGATTTATTCTGTTCCTTGGGTTGACCTTGGCCAATTTGATGAAGCCTCATGTGGTGGATCTCTTACAACAATTTACAAGGTATTTTTTTGAATAATTTAATTACTATATTATATGTATATGTGTTTATATGTGCGAGGACAAAGCTACATAAACACACACTGTCAGAAAGAATAAGAGAACCAATCTGGTTTCTCAATATTTCTCAGAAACCATATGCCAGCTGTTACCACCAGGTCATTGGTGTTGTGTATAATTTTTAGAATAAACAAAGAGAATTGTAATTAAAAAAAAAAAAACTTATGTCTAACACCTTATACAATACACTCTGGCCTAGTGCTAAGAATTGTATGTTTATATGGTGTCGAATGTGTGTACAAAAAAATTTCTGATAAAGAAAACAACAAATACATAATGAAATATGAATTTAGCTGCAAGTCAATGATTGTTATTCAATATACTCGTTATTTGTTATTTTATGCTTGCAACATTCTCATTTGATTTGTTAATTTTGTTTACTTAATTAAACTTTAGGAGAGCTGGATCTCTAAAATACCTTGGTAACCTTACTTTACCAATTGAAAAATATATTTTTTTTAGTAGAAATTCTGAAAACTTGATAAATTTGGAACAGCCTGCAGTTTGTTATTGCTTAACACACTCAAAGCAAACATGAGATGACAATGGTTTCTTGGCTTCTTGCACACACGTTTGATTAGAAAATAAATAAAGTTAGTTAACAATAACAACTAGATCTTGGAGAATTGGTTTAAATTCTAGTTTAGGTAACCGTCCTGTTGACAAAACCAATAGTACTAAAGTTTCTATGAAGTTTGTTGTGGACATGTAATTAACTTGAACAAGGATACATAGCAAAATTGCTTTTTACATTATCTATTCCAATATTAGCTTCTAGTTTTGTTTTTTGTGTTTGTTTTTATATTATTCAATTTGGATGAAGATTTTTATTAGGTGAACTGTCTAGCTAATAGCATAGTGTCTCTTATCACAATTCTCAACTAATTTTGCATATTATCTTTTTGCACATAGGTCTATCTCTTCAGGTGGTGAAAAAAATGTTTCTGATAGCATCAAAGTCCTGGTAAGTCTGCTCATTCTGCTAAAATAATAAATAAATTGAGTTTCGACAGAAATTAGAGACCGAAAAAATGAAACCGACTTCTAATTTTGATATCTGTAACACTTAGCAACGAAATTATGGACGGATTTCATTTTTAGTACTGACAATGTAAGAATTTGCAGGGAACGGCGTTACTCTTTGATTTAAACCATCAATTACCATTGACAATGGAAGTTGAATCCTTAGAATTTGTTATAGCAAGGTGGCCATTCTTTGTCTTCTTAGGTGGTTCAATGTTCTGTCTCCTCTCTAGCAGCATTTGCCACCTCTTTTCATGTCACTCCCATGACTTAAACCTGTTTCTGTTAAGAATAGATTATGTCGGAATCGCGGTCATGATCATAACCTCATTCTTCCCTCAGATTTACTATGTTTTCCTATGTCAACCTCATTGGCAACTCATCTACCTAGCCGGTATTACAGCCATGGGACTATTCACCATAGTAACATTGCTTTCCCCATCACTTTCTACCGGCAAACACCGCGCATTTAGAGCTATGTTGTTCTGTTCAATGGGACTTTTCGGCATTGTGCCTGCAGTTCATGCTTGTGTTGCGAATTGGGGAAACCCTCGGCGCAATGTTACGCTAGCATATGAATGTGTCATGGCATTGTCTTACTTGATAGGGACTTTGTTCTATGTGACGCGGATACCGGAAAGATGGAGGCCCGGTTGGTTTGATTTAGCAGGACATAGTCATCAAATATTTCATATTTTGGTTGTGGTTGGTGCATTATCACATTATGCAGCTACTCTTAAAATGCTAGAATGGCGTGACACTTTTGGGTGTGACAAGGCTTAAATTAAGGATCTATGTTTCACAACATATATATATATATATATGTATGTGCAGCATGAGATGGATTCTTTGCATTGTTGGATTTCAAGCAACTGTGAGATAATTACAACTCAATTCAGAGGCTTATGCCATTCATCAAAATGTTAAATAATATTTGTTGTCTTCATTCTATCAACTGAGTCTAAACTCATGTATTTTTCTTTCTCCCCCTCCCATTTGAATTTGTTATTCAATATATTATTGTACCTAGAATTTATTATTCAATAGTATGTTATATTGTATTACTCCTAGAAACACTAGTTTAGGTATTCAAGTGTTCCACTGATTATCTTCAAATTAATGGTATGAGCTAGGAATCATCTCACTTTATTGGCTTCTGAGTGAATCGCTAAGTTAAACCTTGAAGTTGAAGCAATCAAGTAATTTGTATATGAAAGTTATCGAAATTTTAAAATGATCAATGAAAAATGAAAATATTCTATTATATTAGCCTTTTATCAAACAATTTAAAGGACTAAATAGATCAAACCAAAAGGACTACAATGTGGTTGAGAAACCAAAAAGACTGAAGAATTTCAATTTTAAGGACACTTTTGAAACAACAATAATTTTATAGACTAGTTTGACAACACTCTACAATGTTATAATTTTTTTGTACTCGGTTGATTTTAGATTGGTTATAATAGTGTATATCGCAGTGCTCCAACAGTAGACCTGTAGAGTAAGATTAGGTACAAATTAGCTCCAACCTTGACAATGTAATCTCTTCAACCATAGGAGTGAAAATAATTCCTGTAGCATCTTAAATGTGACCTTTAACAAGAAATTAATGACGTGTTTGACCTATGATCGTAGGAAGGAACAATGGACATTGTTTAGCTTGAATTCAATGTCAAGAAGTGATTTAATTCGTTAAAATGCATGATATATAAGTCTATATATGCAAGCACCACCTTGAGCCAAGTGCACTAGACCTAGTGGACAATAATTAAATGTGTGTTTTGACATTTTCTATTTTAATTTTTTTTTTACAAATCTTTAAAAATAGGAAATAAAATTAAAATAATGGGCAGTTTTACAATTAAAAGTAGAAAATAAAAACATAACATTTTTTGGTATACCACAGTTAGTCTTATTGAGTTATTGTGTGCTCGTTGTCATTGAATAAAGACCTCTCTTAGTTAGGACAAAATGTATATATTCTTGATAAATTAGCTTTCAGTTGAGACTAGGGGCATATTTGTCTCTCGTCATCTTCATTAGAAACATTTCAATTGTTCTCTTCATGCGTGATCTTTCTCAAACAACATTTAACGTATGTTTGATTTTAATTTTGAAGGGTCAAATGTAGTATTCTAGAGGTTGTAGAATGAGAATTGATTTTGCATGTATAATTGATTCTACCTGAATCCTTACTTTTTGGTTTTTATAATTGATTTTGGCCTTAAATTTATTGTTAAATCCAATTTTACATAAATATATCAGAATATAAATTATTTTACATTCAACTCACATTTATCTAAAATCAATTCACTCAAAATCAATTCTTATCGACTAACTTTACATCCATACATACACATATGTTATTTGTTTACAAATACTTTTAGTCAAATTTTCATGATCAATGATAATGAATCAATTCAGTTATGAAAATATAAAATAACACATTGAAATTTGAAACTTTAATTAAAAAAAAAAAGAATTTAACAACAATAAATTAACTATATCTTTGAGAAGGAAAAGAAACTAGTTAGAAAGAGAAATTTAAATTTGATCAATTTTCTTAGTGGTCAAATAGTCAAGTCGGTAGACTCACACACCTTAAAAGTTGAGAAGGGAAAAATCTCTGATTTGAACTAAACTAACAATTGAGTTGTATTTACAGAATGATAATTTGTTTTTTAATCTAAAGAAAACATGTTCAAATTTTATCCATCAGTAAGACAAAATACTCTTGAATTTGTTTAAAAGAAATATGATGTCAAAGAGGCAAGGTTATTCGAAAATTTGTTTAAAAATCACTTTTTCTTGGCAGTATTGTGAGAATGAGTTTCATGAGAAGGCAAACTAAAAAATATATGTAAATAAAAATCATGAAATCTCTACCTAAATATTTTTGGTTAACCATTCATGCAACTAGAATGAATAAATCATGAAAAATGTTGGCATAGTTTCCTAATTCTTAGTTTATATTATCAAGGAGTCAACTAAAATTAGTTTGAAAATTGTTCAATAGACACCTTCAAATGTTCATTGGCCCCTTAAATATCCTAAAATGTTCACATCAGATCATAACTCCTGGTCGTTGTAGTTCAAAAGTTACTAGTTGATATCTTGATCACGAGTTATATGAACCACGAGTTAACTAGCGATGTCTAGATCCCAAAAATAGATGGTTAGGGAATGGATCCTCTGCAGTGACCGTAGGGTACAGTTAAATCCCAACATTTTAAAAAAAGTTAATGCTTAAAAATATAAATATTGAAAACTTAACATTAGGAGAGATAATACCTTTACTCGTGTAGATTCCATATATACTATAGAAGACCGGAGAAAAAAACACAAAAGGAAATTCATTCTTGCCCGTATGGTTAAGTATGTAGCTATGATTTAATTATTAAATGACATGTCATATTTTATATTAAAATAACTTCAAGTTTTGAATAAATTTAGCCTCCATGGTACCGGTACTTTAAGGCATCTAATAATTTACCATTGTTTTAAATAAAGGCGAACACTTTTTTTTTTTTTTTTTTGGCTTAATACATCCCCCGGTCTCTTAATTTATTTTATTTTCTCAGTTTAATCTTTTAACTATAAAGTGTGTCAATTTGATCCTATAAGTCTCCTGCCGTTATCTACTTTGGGACTTTGAGACTAAATTGACACACTTATTTAGTATACGTGCCCATCCATAATCATTCAATATCAGATGACATATACGTAAATTTAAATTTTGAATTAATTTTACGTGCAAGATATTGCTACTCAAATTAAACAAACTTCAAGGTGTACTTAAAAATTTACCTTAAAATAATGTTAGGCTTAAATATGTATTTCACTTTATTTCAGTTTTAATTTAACATACATGTGAATGAATTGATGGAACAAAATTTCACTTAAAAGTGAGGTGTAATAGCTAATGAGAAGAGAAAAGAGAGATAAAATGAGATATTGAGTGCGTATATAAAAAATAAAGGCGTGCATGCATCATTGTTGATAAAATAAATTTGGATCAAGTGCAAGTTATTGCCCTTGTTTGATATCCCATGTAGGACGATGATAATATAAATAAAGATTTTGCTTCCAAAAAAATCATCATAAGATAAGATTTGACTTGGAGTACTACTACTAGTACTACATTTCGAGATCATGGATCTCTTCACCTCTCGAGGAGGTTGGACTTTCCTCACTTTCAATAAAATGTGCAGTTTGATTTGAATTTCAATGTACAAAGCTCACACACCAGTAAATGTGTGATCCAAGAGAGATTTGAACCCCATGCATTTATTATGTGATCATCCACACGTGAATTAATAAGATTTATATATAAATATCAAACCATTGAAAATGTATGTAGTAGTACTATAAAGTAGTATGTCCCTCTTTCTCGTATCTCAATTCTCATTCTCAAGAGGTTAAAGTACAGTTAATATAATTCCATTTAAACTTGCACAAAAATATATGTTCTCATCCATGATCCATGTGCAAGGTAGTTTGTGAATGTAAACAACTACACTAGCCCTACTTTTCAGGTTGATGATACAATACATGCCTTCAACCATACGAACACCTAATACAAAAAGATTGTTGAGTAGTCTTAGAATAACTTAGGTCTGCAACTTCTTAGACATGCTCACATGACTTCACTATCTTAATTACTCCTAACATATACTTACATATATAATTAAATATCATGAAGGCAAATATTCATTCAACCTGCAACTCTGAAACTGTCATGCCATGGAGGCCTTACGATGTTTCACAGCATCACTGTTACTACCATTCTTCTTCTTCCTCATTTTTCTCTTCACTTCTCAGAAAGGATATCATTTTTCCTTCTTTGTTTTTCCTTTCTCTCTTCCTACCATAAAAGACATGAATAACAAAACACAAGTAATTAAATCTCATCAGTTTCTGACTTATAACTCTTCATATAGAAGCTTTGACCATAAAACAAACAGTATCATTAAGGTATCAACAATGATCAGCAAAAAAAATTCAGCTCAAAGTTTTGTATTATGATCTATCCGTTTTCTCAAACCAAAGTTTCTATTTCATCATCTTTGTTTGCATGCAGAAAATTATGAGTAGCTTGGATAGAGTTGAAGGAAGTTTGTCCGAAGCTCGAGCCTCAATTCGAGAAGCAATTCTTTCAAGGAATTACAGTACTTCAAGGAGGCGTGATGTTTTTGTCCCAAGAGGGTCCATTTACAGAAATCCATATGCTTTTCATCAGTTAAGTTTGAGAAATTCTGAATTAAAATTTCAATGTTTTAGTCTTTAAAAATGGCACTGTTGCATTCGCGACTTTGATATTATAAAAAATTATAATCAAATATAGTTAGCATGACTTTGATACTGCGAAAAATCATAGTCAAGTACAGCTAACGCAACCACGTAATTGTGATTGCAAACTTCAAAAATTGTGATGTTGCAACTACTATCGCGGTTGCTGATAATTTTTTAAAACATTGGACATATAGTTGCACCTGCAATTCAAAACCTTGATAACCTACTATGATTCTTTATTACTAACAAGTCCTTGTTTTTTTTTCTCAATAAAATTATGAAAATCAGGAGCCACATGGAAATGGTGAAGAGATTGAAGATTTGGGTATACCAAGAAGGAGAGCAACCAATAGTACATGATGGACCAGTGAACAACATATATGCAATTGAAGGTCAATTTATCGATGAAATAGACAATAGCAAAATTAGTCCTTTTAAGGCTAAGCACCCTAATGAAGCACACATATTTTTCCTTCCTTTTAGTGTTGCAAATGTGGTTCAATATGTTTATAAGCCAATTGTGTCCAAAAAGGATTTCAACCGTGACCGACTTCATAGAATGGTGGAGGATTATGTAAATGTTGTGGCTCATAAGTATCCTTATTGGAATAGAAGCAATGGTGCTGACCATTTTCTCCTCTCTTGTCATGACTGGGTAATTTTCTTGTCCCTTCATTTGATTATTATGCAACTTCAACATGCTGAGGTTTATTATTATTTTTTCATAATATGCATGTGTGTAATGTCTAGTGTCTATAACTCTGCATTAAATTTGTTTAACCATCATGTACATTTTAAAAATAGTGCTAATATATACTTCAATCAAATAGTAATTATTGTAGTGAATTTGGTTATGAAGGCATGTCCCTATTATTTATTTTCATTTTATTGAAACATGTCATTAATTTAATCCATAATGTTATTTTAAAAAATTCATATAACGACTGGATTTGATGAACCTGGTGTCAGGAATCAACTATATTGCTGTAATTGAATTAAAACCAGCAGATAGAATAAATGCCTTACTTGGAGATTCATATTTCATGTAATGTTTTCAATTTTGCAGTTCAATTAGTCTGACATAATAGAAATATTTTATTAACATTATAAGCTATGCTTTAAATTTTTTAATGTCTGCAACCAAAGTTTAAATAAAATGCTTTTACTTTACTTGATAATTCAGGCACCAGAAATCTCAGATGCAAATCCAAACCTCTTCAAAAATTTCACAAGAGTCTTATGCAATGCCAACACTTCTGAAGGGTTCCAGCCTAAAAGGGATGTGTCTATCCCTGAAGTGTACTTACCAGTTGGAAAATTAGGCCCACCAAATCTGGGCCAAAGCCCATTAAACAGAACCATATTAGCCTTCTTTTCTGGTGGGGCCCATGGTGACATTAGAAAATTGTTACTAAATCATTGGAAGGACAAAGATGCACAAGTTCAAGTTCATGAGTATCTTCCAAAGGGTCAAAACTATACACAGTTAATGGGACTAAGTAAATTTTGTTTGTGTCCAAGTGGTTATGAAGTGGCTAGTCCAAGAATTGTGGAAGCAATTAATGCTGGGTGTGTGCCTGTGATTATATCTCAGAATTATTCCTTGCCTTTCAATGATGTGTTGAATTGGAGTGAATTTTCAGTAGAGATCCCAGTGGAGAAAATAGTCGAGATTAAGACTATATTACAAAATGTTTCAAAAGATAAGTACATGAAGTTGCATATGAATGTGATGAAAGTTCAAAAGCATTTTGTTATGAATAGGCCTGCTAAGCCTTTTGATGTGATGCACATGATACTTCATTCAATTTGGCTTAGAAGACTTAATTTCAGACTCATTGATTCACAATAAAAAAAGTTGTTACTGCATGAAAGTGTCCCTTCAGGCAAGTTTGGATATAGCTCATAAGAGCTTGTCTACTGGTATTTTTGTTGAGTAACTCAAAGTTTTCGACAGATGTTAGTTGTTAATTTGTTAGGAGATGAACCTCTTTACCGGTACCACCTGGATGGAAGTCTCTTATGCTGATTTTTTTTTGTCAAGTAGCCGTCTCCTATACAGAATTTAATTCCATGTAATTTGATACGAGTTATCGTGGCTAAAATAAGATAACTCTTGAAGATTTTTCAAGTAATTATGTTCTGGGAACGTTATAGATTCAATTGGAATATAATTGTACAGACAAAAGCAATTGATTTCATTGGGTTAACAGTCCTAATGTAACTATGGCCCATGGCCTGATTAAAGTTTCACCTGTTAGTTTAGTGAGTGGCCGTAGCTGTCATATGATTAATTAATGTACATTAGTTTAAGTTTCAACACTGCTCTTATTTTAGCTAACGCTTCTCTATATTATTAATTGATTAATGTTTCTTTCCAAAATTTAGCAGATGCTTAATGCCATAGAAATGTTCAGGACATGTTCACGTGAGCATCTATGTAAGTGGGCCGTAGCTGACGGCACCATTTATTCGTTACATTGTTTGCTTATGTAACAAGTTTAAAAAATTGATTAGCTTTTGTTTTGTTTTGAGATAAGATAAGATTATTTATTTGGTGTTAAGTCACTATCGTCAAATCTTAATCAAACTATACTATCGCCTATTATCTCATTCTATTTTATTAGTTAAAATTAAAATTTACATGAGTTTTAATATATACTATGATTTAATTATTTGACTTCATGAGATCGGTATGATTTAGTGGAAGAGAGTATAGCTAACACTCATCTTATAATATATACTAAGTTATTTTATACACGGTGGTGATGCTGAGGCATCTTGTCTTGGGGCAGATTTTCAACTTCTGAATGAAGTGATGAAAGTTTTCAAATCTTCATTAATATGCCCTTTGATCTTTCTAGTGTTCTTCCTCAATTTTTTCCTTGTATTCTTCACTCCTTCAAATGAAGATCATAGGATTCATATCCACTCACCTTCTTTAGCACTTTTTAATATCAAAGGGAAATCACATCACGAGCTTCTTTTTACCTCTTCAAATAATGGCAGCTATAACATTACAAGTCAAACATGGATTAAGGTATTCAATATTCAACCTTGATAATCTTTGGAAAAGTGTTCTCATTGTTTTTACATGTCTTTTTAAACTTTTTTGTTTTCATTTTGGCCATGGGAGAAAGAATATGACTGGCTTGGAGAAGATTGAAGAAGGTTTATCACAAGCACGAGCGTTGATTCAGAGAGCAATTCGGTCCAAGAAGTACACAACCACCATGAAACAGAGTTTTGTTCCAAAAGGGTCCATTTACTTGAATCCACATGCTTTTCACCAGTTAAGTTTAATTATAACAATTTTGAATTTATGCTTTTTAAATTATAGTAGTAACTTGGGAAAGGAAGAGAGACATATATAGGAATATTTAAGGGAGATGCACATGTTTATTTATATTTGTTTTAGAGGGAGTGCTTTAAAAAAAATGCCCTCTTTTTCTATAGTGTATTGTTGTCAAATTTGATCACTCCTAGTAGTTTATACTTGTACAATGTACACCAATTAGTTTATTTACTATAAGACATTATTCTCCCCAAAACCAGGAGCCACATGGAGATGGTGAAGAGATTCAAGGTATGGGTATACAAGGAAGGAGAGCAACCATTGGTACATGATGGACCTGTAAACAACAAATATTCCATAGAAGGTCAATTCATTGATGAAATGGATACAAGTAACAAGAGTCCATTCAAGGCTACCCATCCTGAACTTGCCCATGTTTTCTTTCTTCCTTTCAGTGTTTCTAAGGTCATTCGCTATGTTTACAAGCCTAGACGGACCAGATCAGATTATGATCCTCATCGGTTACAGCTTTTAGTTGAGGATTATATTAACATTGTTGCAAACAAGTATCCTTATTGGAACAGAAGTCAAGGTGCTGACCATTTTCTGCTTTCATGCCATGATTGGGTAGGTTCACAATTTCACCATTTTCTGCTTTCATTATCATTTTTGAATTTAAAGTCTATGTGATGTTACAAGAAAATACCCTTTACTTAATGATTCAGGGACCAAGAGTTTCATATGCTAATCCTAAACTCTTCAAGTACTTCATCAGAGCACTCTGCAATGCCAACACTTCAGAAGGATTTTTGCCCAACAGAGATGTGTCCATCCCTCAATTGAACTTGCCTGTTGGAAAGCTTGGCCCACCTAATACAGACCAACACCCTAATAACCGAACAATCTTAGCTTTTTTTGCTGGTGGGGCCCATGGTAAGATTAGAAAAAAATTGCTCAAGCGTTGGAAGGACAAGGATGAAGAAGTTCAAGTTCATGAGTACCTTCCAAAAGGTCAAGATTATACAAAGTTGATGGGTCTAAGCAAGTTTTGTTTGTGCCCTAGTGGACATGAAGTGGCAAGTCCAAGAGTGGTGGAAGCAATTTATGCAGGTTGTGTACCAGTGATAATTTGTGACAATTACTCTTTGCCTTTTAGTGATGTGCTTGATTGGAGTCAATTCTCCATGGAAATTGCAGTTGATAGAATACCAGAAATTAAGACTATTTTACAAAATATTACAGAAACAAAGTATAGGGTGTTGTATTCAAATGTTAGACGTGTACGAAAGCATTTTGAGATGAATAGGCCAGCAAAGCCATTTGATTTGATACATATGATACTTCACTCTGTTTGGCTCAGACGTTTAAATTTTAGGTTAATAACTTCTGATTAAATTTTAGATTACATTTGATACAAATGTATCTTTCTTTCAAATACAAATTTTTAAGCGTCAAAAACATCAAAATTAATATTTAATTCTAAAAAAAATAAATCCGAATCATTACTTCTACAAATGACACATGATCATACTTTTCGATGGTTTGATGACAACAATAAGGGAATGGCTTCTACAAAAGATCTGATCATACATTCTGATTGCTCCAACAATAATGATGAGGGAGCTGCTTCAACTTTACACTCTAACTCCAACAATTCATAGCCATTGGACATGAATATATTCCATTTTCAAAGGGAATAGAGCTTTAGTTGTACTCATATATTGTAATGGTTATTGAAAATAGTGTTTTCTGTAGCTGCCTTAGACCTTTAATTGTACATATATACATTGATGCTATAACACTTGTTTGAATTGTTTCGAAGTAAGGGATATTCTTTTCAAGATTGGTTACAAACTAACAATTGTCTTTTACCAGGAAGGAACTTCTTTTGTGGTTTATGACTTGTGTTAGCGCAACTGTGGGGGTTTGGTACAAAGGTTGAACTTGACATGCACTGTTTTTTGATTGATTAACCATATTTGTCGCAACTTGCGACTAATCATATGGTTCGAACCCCGGTCATGTCAGTTGAGTTAGAACTTATGAGACAACTAACTTGCAATTATTTAAAAACTTAAATATATTATTGGTTTTTGCATTTTCGCCATTTTTTGGTATTAATCTTTGCAAATATTTTTGTTTGGTTTAGGTTTTCGCACTTTGTAAAAAAATTAATCTAGGTCCTTACGTTAAAAAAAAGTCAAAATTAACGAGTTGACCTACGTCACAATAAAAGAATTACTAAAATTAAAATAAATCTAATAAAACAATTGATTTTTAATTAGTTTTATTATTATTTAAATTAAAATTTATTCAGATTTAATTAAAAAATAGAACCTTTTATAATTATCCTCAAATATAGAGCAAGCAAGCAATGCCTATAAATAGAAGAGTCAATCCAATTATAGAATTTATGCACCTTCCCTCATTAGTAGAACCAGAAGAGAGCAATGCCTATAAAATAAAACACGATTGTTACCAAATCGAAATCGATTCCACAACGTTAAAACCCTAAACCCTTCTGTGTATCGCTTTGCCATAGCCATGTATCTCTACAATCTCACTCTGCAACGGCCCACCGGCATTGTCTGTGCAATCAACGACAACTTCTCCGACTCCGATGACGGTAAAGCCCAAGAGGCAAGGTTCTCGAACTTCTTCGCCCCGACAAATTTGGCCGCATTCAATCAATCCTTTCCGTCGAGGTTTTCGGCACCATTCGCTCCCTGTCTCAGTTCCGTCTCACCGGAGCTCAGAAAGACTTCATTGTCCTTGGTTCTGACTCCGGCAGAATCGTAATCCTCGATTACAACAAACAGAAAAACGTTTTCGATAAAATTCACCAAGAGACGTTCGGGAAATCCGGTTGCCGGAGAATTGTACCTGGTCAGTATCTTGCAATTGATCCTAAAGGTAGAGCTGTTATGATTGCTGCTTGTGAAAAACAGAAGCTTGTTTATGTTTAGGTTAACAATTTCTTCGCCTTTAGAAGCTAATAAATCTCATACTATTGTTTTTTCAATTTGTGCTGTTGATTGTGGTTTTGAAAATCCTATATTTGCTGCTATTGAATTGGATTATTCTGATGCTGATCAGGATGCTAATGGTGTGGCAGCTTCTCAAGCTCAGAAGCATTTGATTTTTTATGAACTTGATTTGGGTCTTAATCATGTTTCTAGGAAGTGGTCTGATCAGGTTGATAATGGTGCTAATATGCTTGTGACTGTTCCTGGTGGTGCTGATGGCCCAAGTGGGGTGCTTGTTTGTGCTGAAAATTTTGTTATTTATAAGAATCAGGGTCATCCGGATGTTAGGGCTGTGATTCCGAGACGTGCTGATTTGCCTGCTGAGCGTGGTGTTCTCATTGTTTCGGCTGCTATGCATAAAGCGAAGAATTTGAAACCAGAGGAGTTTAAATTGTTTTCCTTTTGCAGACTGAGTATGGTGATATCTTTAAGGTAACTTTGACCGATGGTGGTGGTGACCGTGTCTCTGAATTGAATATTAAGTATTTTGATACTATTGCTGTTGCCATATCAATTTGTGTGCTCAAGTCGGGGTTCTTGTTTGCAGCTTCCGAGTTCGGGAATCATGCATTGTATCAGTTTAAGGGAGTAGGGGATGATGATGATGTGGTAGCGTCGTCTGCGAATCTGATGGAAACGGAAGAGGGTTTTCAGCCTGTGTTTTTCCGGCCAAGGAGACTCAAAAACCTTGTTAGGATTGACCCAGTTGAGAGTTTAATGCCTATCATGGATATGAAGGTCAGTAATCTCTTTGAAGAGGAGACTCCCCAAATTTTTACTCTTTGTGGGCGCGGTCCTCGGTCATCTCTGAGGATCGTAAGAATTGGTTTGGCAGTTAGTGAGATGGTGGTTTCCAAGCTTCCTGGTATACCTAGCGCTGTTTGGACCGTGAAGAAGAATGTTATGGATGAGTTTGATGCATATATCGTCGTGTCCTTCACAAATGCCACACTTGTGCTTTCTATTGGTGAGACTGTTGAAGAAGTCAGCGACAGTGGTTTTCTGGATACTGCTCCCTCCCTCGCTGTTTCTTTGATAGGCGATGATTCTCTCATGCAGGTTCATCCAAATGGCATTAGGCATATTAGGGAGGATGGCCGTACTAATGAGTGGCAAACTTCTGGAAAGAGGACAATTGCAAAAGTTGGGTCCAATAGACTTCAGGTTGTTATTGCGCTGAACGGTGGGGAGCTTATATATTTCGAAGTCGATGTAACTGGTCAGTTGATGGAGGTGGAGAGGAATGAAATGTCAGGAGATGTTGCTTGTTTGGACATTGCTCCAGTGCCTAAAGGCAGACTAAGATCCCGTTTTCTTGCAGTTGGCTCATATGACAAGACGATCTGAATCTTATCGCTGGATCCCGATGATTGTATGCAGACTCTAGGTATACAGAGTCTTTCTTCAGCTCCAGAATCTCTTCTTTTCCTTGAAGTTCAAGCATCTGTTGGTGGTGAGGATGATGCAGATCATCCTGCTAGTCTTTTCCTGAATGCTGGTTTGCAGAATGGTGTCTTGTCTAGAACTGTGGTGGATATGGTCACAGGTCTACTTTCTGATACCCGTTCCCGATTCTTAGGATTAAAAGCCCCAAAGCTGTTTCCCATTATTGTAAGAGGAAAGCGTGCTATGCTTTGCCTGTCAAGTCGACCTTGGCCTGGTTATATTCACCAAGGACATTTCCTTTTAACACCCCTTTCATATGAAACCCTTGAATATGCCACGTCATTTTCATCTGACCAATGTTTGGAAGGTATAGTGTCTGTTGCTAGCGAGGCATTGAGGATTTTTACCGTTGAAAGGTTAGGAGAAACATTTAATCAGACTGTTATTCCTCTTAGATACACGCCAAGAAAATTTGTGCTGCAACCAAAACGGAAACTTGTGGTGGTGATTGAGAGTGATCAAGGAGCACTTACAGCAGAAGAGCGTGAAGCTGCAAGGAAAGAGTATTTTGAGGCTGCTCAGGCTGGGGAAAATGGGACTGGAAGTGAAGATCAAATGGAGAATGGTGGGGAGGATGAGGATAACGACGATTCCCTCTCTGACGAGCATTACGGCTATCCAAAATCTGAATCAGATAAGTGGGTATCCTGCATCAGAGTTCTTGATCCAAGGACAGGAAATACGACCTGTCTTTTGGAGCTTCAGGAGAATGAGGCTGCATTCAGCATATGCACTGTAAATTTTCATGACAAGGAATACGGAACCCTTTTAGCTGTTGGTACAGCCAAGGGACTGCAGTTTACACCCAAAAGGAGTTTAACTGCTGGATTCATTCATATATATAGGTTTCTAGATGATGGAAGGTCTCTTGAGCTTCTTCGCAAAACTCAGGTTGAGGGTGTTCCTCTTGCACTATGTCAGTTTCAAGGAAGATTACTTGCAAGAATCAGACCTGTGCTCAGGATATATGATTTGGGAAAAAGACGATTATTAAGAAAATGCGAGAACAAGTCATTGCCCAGCTCTATTGTCTCTATTCATGCCTACCGTGATCGAATTTATGTAGGTGACATCCAAGAGGTACGTATCTATACAATTTTTGTCATTATTTGTTGAATATCTGGATATTTGAGTTAGACATTCCGACAATCATCGTTTGTTATGGCTTCTGCCTTTTGCTGTTAGCATTTGTTATCGCAAATTTTTCTTAAGAATGCTCCAGATGGAATTATACTATTTTGGAAAACTAGACTAAGGCTTCTATAAGGAATTAAAATTTTCATAATTTTGCAAACAGACAACATGTTTGTTCACAGATTCAATGTGTTACTACTCCTATTTCTGCACACAAAATAAATCTTCAGCTAATTGTGTTTTGTGTATTCTCTCCAGTCTTTCCATTACTGCAAGTATAGACGAGATGAAAACCAGCTTTACATATTTGCTGATGATTCCGTTCCAAGATGGCTTACTGCGTCATACCACATAGATTTTGACACCATGGCAGGTGCAGACAAGTTTGGAAATATCTTTTTTGCGCGGTTGCCACAGGATGTTTCTGATGAGATAGAAGAAGATCCTACTGGTGGGAAGATCAAGTGGGAGCAGGGAAAGCTGAATGGAGCTCCCAATAAGGTTGAAGAAATTGTACAATTCCATGTATGGGATGTGATCACAAGCTTGCAAAAGGCTTCTCTTGTACCAGGTGGTGGAGAGTGCATTGTATATGGAACAGTTATGGGAAGTGTTGGCGCATTACACGCGTTTACTTCACGAGATGATGTTGATTTCTTTTCTCATTTGGAGATGCATATGAGACAGGACAATCCTCCTTTGTGTGGAAGAGACCACATGGCTTATAGATCTGCCTATTTTCCTGTTAAGGTATATACTAAACTAATATTATGCTGTTTTTTCTTTCAGTTATTACAAATGGTTGCTTGCCGTCCATACGGGATAAAAGCATCCTCTCCATTACATTTTCATGACTTGTTCTGTCTGAGGCTTTTTATCTTCTGCCTTTAATGAAAACATTAACACACCTAAATGTGCCATTTTTTCATTCATTTAGTGTAATTTTAACCAATGTAAATTGGAAGTAACTTAGATTAGACTCTAATCTAATAAAAATAGGTTGTGCGTGTTCCATTCTTGTATCTTAGCTATACTATGTGTGCTTGATAATATTTTTGACACTTGAAACTTTGGTTTTCTTATATACCTTTTGCACTGCTGTCTGTTCAACGTTGTTAAATAGCGGCACCCTTTAGCATAGCAGAATTTGAACAAATCATTATCGTTCCGTGATCTGTTATTTAGTACAATATATTGTCAAGTAGCCGTTGTTGCAGAACTGTAGCACGGTAGCATACCAGAATTTGAAACAAAACACTATTTTCCATGATCCAGGTTTGACGACACTGTCAGTTGCACATCATTTTGTAGATTATCGTAGATTGTAGATGTAAATTTCTTTCATGCCTTTTCAATGATGTAGTCTGTCATCTAGAATGTGAAAGTGAAGGCTTGTTATTTGAATAGGATGGCTGCCTAATAGTTTCCCTCTACCAAATCCTAAACTTGTTTGTTGAAATCTTATAAAAAATTGATTTTTATTAACTTTCTGTTATAGGTTGATACTGATATTGTTGCTTTTGAGTGTATAAAAGCGGTCTGCTGACTTTAGTTTGCTTTTCTTAGTGATTTTGGTTTTAGTGTAGCGTAGCAAAATCCTTCTGATTCAGTTCTTGCTCCTCCGAATGTTGGTGGATTTAGAGGAGAGCTATGGTTCATAAGATTTTATATGGCATCAGGCTGAAATGTATTTGATAAAATGCAACACAAATTTGTGAGGACATAACATGTAAATTAGCCTTTTTCCTTTAACTCTAGCCCCTCTCCTCGATAATCCAAAATGAAAAGGATTAACTTCCCTCACCTCGATGAAATTCGTCCTCCTGTGAACCAAACAAAGATAGGCTTATCTCCCTTCTCTCAACCAAACAAAATGTCTAATTATGTCCCTCCCCTCCAATTAACCCATCCCTTTTTCCTCATTTGAATGAAAGTCTTGATTCAGTTGCTGTGAAATTGTTGATCAATCAGTTTCTTTAATTTTTGACAATTCTGAGAGGCCTTCATATTTGTGTAGGATGTGATTGATGGGGACCTATGTGAGCAATTCCCGACATTGCCGATGGATTTGCAGAGAAAAATTGCCGATGAATTGGACAGGACTCCTGGAGAGATACTAAAGAAACTTGAGGAAGTACGGAATAAGATTATTTAACAAATGCTTGTTAGAAAGGTATGGTTCCCTATTTTTGGTTTGTGCTACTGTTTTTATCTGTGCAATAGATTTTGATAACTAACTGACAGTTTTTTAATCTATGAACAGGGGGGAAATTATGCACTCGTGCAATATTTATAATAGACCTGCAAAATGGCAAGTCAAAAGGTCATTTACTTTTTCCCGCTTTGAATGGTTATGTCTTCAAATCGTTCTGGTAGCTTCCTGTGCTGTAGTGATCACCATTGGCATCTCATGGGTTTTTATTCTTTCATTCTTTCTAATGAAGCTATAGAGATGTGCTATATATTAGTAAGAGGGAAGATGGAATACTGCATGTTTGTTCTTCAGATTAGAGCTTATGTAGCAAATACTGTGGTTTGAATAGCTTCTTGCCATGTAGCTATGTAGTTAAATTGTTCATATTATTATTAACCATGTTGGCATTCAGATTATTAACCATTCACTTTCGAATGGAGTGGTGTCCGGGAGAGTGTTTCGTAAGATAGTTTGTCCTTTTCTCTACTGGTTTTGGATTGTTGTTTGTGGAGCGATCGGCTTGAGGTAGGGTGCAGGGGCATGCTGTTGGTGTGTTTTTGGTCTGCTGTTTTCGGTTCTGTGGTTGTGTGGAGTCTAGCGTGTTTGGCTTTTGTGTTGTCCGTGTGTTGGTGGGTTTAGAGTTGTTGTGGCGTGGAGGCTGGTTCTGTTTTCAGGCCTCTGGTGGGTTGGATTTTGTTTAGCCTTGGTTAGATTTTGGCTATTTTTCCCCTTTGTTGCTTGTTTTGTTTGGGGTTTTCTCTCCTATATCTTTCTAGGTCACCTTGCAAATCTTGTATTGGGTGTATCAGTTTTCTGCTCAGTGCTGGTGGGTAATGAGATTGAAAGTTGAATGTCTCCACATTATAAGTAATGATTATGCTAGCACTAGACTCAAATTGCAATTAACCGAAGAATTAAGCTCCACTCAGAATTCCATGGAGACCCGTGATCAAGTCTCCATCACTACTATTCTGAAAAATGTAGGATTACCAATTTACCATTGATATCAAAGTTTTTGTAATCTTTATTTAGTTTTTATTTTAAGAAAATAAAATTAACAACTTGCGGTCAGTTTCACAATTATTTCATGTTTTTTCATGCTTAAAGAAAAATGTAATACTTCGTGTGTTTCGTGGTACATATGCTGTAACATATACTCTTACCTCTCAAATTTTAAGTTGCTTTACAATACTAATAAAACATTAATGTTATTTTTTTTCAATTATACTCTTGTTAACTATTTATTACTTTCTTTTATTTCAATTCTGTAATTTATCTTTTTCATATCATTTATTAGGGGAGACTTTGTAGACAAATTCATATCTCTTTTTCATACAAAATTAATTATATTTTTTAATACATGTAAAATGGTCAAAACAACTTATAATTTTGGACAGAGAGTACAATTATTGTTTGTAATATTCGTGGAGTGATTTGTTCGGATAATTTATCAATTAATATTTTTTTAAAGGGTGATTACCAAAAGAGGTGATATCCATAAAAATATTATATAGTAAACTAATCAAAATGATGTATAATTGAAATCATTAAAATAGAGAAGAATTCAATTCAGAAATTATTCAAGTTTACCATGCAAATATAAAAATTAATTAGTATATAAACATTTTAATTTTTAATACCATTTGTGTTATATTTTATAAAGGTAAATACAGATTTTTATAGTCTATTTCACATAGTAATTTGGTAAAATAACCATAATTTGGTAAAATTTCCTATAACGTTTTAAGGGGAAAAATGGACCCATTTTGATTTGTCAATAATCCTTTAACGTATAAGAATATTTTGATTTAGCAACGTTCAAAGTACATTAAGAAAATATTAATTTCACCAATAATCCATTAACGTATAAGAATTTTTTATTTTTTTTGCTAAACAAAAAAAGAAATATTTTTATTTGGCAACAATTAAAGTACATTAAGAAAATATTAATTTGAGCATTAAAAATAATAACATGATGATTTTTATTTGGCAATGATTAAAATTTGAGCATTAAAAATAATAACATGACGATTTTTGACGATTTTTATTTGGCAATGATTAAAATATTAAGAGAATGATTTGGAAACTCAATTACACCAAATTTCTTTTGACCAATTTAATTTGGCAAAATTTTAAATGTTAAAATATGAATTAAGATATTGTTGTATCCATATTTGTTTGTTAAGGAAATGATAAAGTGAGAAAAACATTTTTCATACATACATTTGAAAGAAAAAAAACCCTTCAAATATATATAATATAGATAATAACACATGATAATAATACATAATTAAGTGCCTCCCCCATGACCTCATTCAAAAAGCGTTTCATGAATCATTGACCAACTATTCTTAACCAACCATGAGAAGTGAGTTTGTCTTCTCTAAAGGGTTATAGTTTGGTCATTCTCATATCTTAGCATATATAGGAGTATTAATTTCAACAATCCCCCATGCCCATGTCATCTCTCTCTTCCCATTCCCTAATTCCTTTGTACTAGTATTAACATAGCTTAGCTAGCTTATCATAGGAGCCAAACCAAGAGAGAGAAAGAGAGACCAATATACTAGTGAACCAATTAAAAAAATACTAGTTAACTATCTATCACCAAACTAATCAGAAACAAAATAGCCATGGCAGCAACCTTGATAATGAACTACTCATGGCTTGTATTTCCCGTAACGTTGTTCATCATTATTTTCTTCGTTTATTATCAAAACGACTTAGTTCTTCTATTGCCTACCATCAACCTCTCACCTCCTACAAACAATCTCAAAACTCTGGAAGCTGCTGCTCCTGCTCCTTTGTCTGCTGTTGCTACCAGAATAAAATCCCGCCATACTATCATCAAAGTTTGTCCTTTTTCTTTATATAAATATTGAATTGAATGCATGACATGAATTATGATAACATGTTATATATATTATTCTATTTTTCATAACAATAAAATATTATTGCATTTTTTGTAGAATCATACATACCTTTATGCATGTTATTACTGAATTATATGTTTCATTATTTGTGTTATTAATTACATGCATGCAATATGCATGAATGGTGCAGCAGAAGGGGAAGAACAGTTTAGTGAGAATTGAACAAGAGTTGGGTGAAGCAAGAGCGGCGATTCGAAGAGCGATAAAAAGACGGAACTTCACAATCACACCAGAGATAGAAGATTTTGTCCCCAGAGGATGTGTTTATAGAAATACTTTTGCCTTTCATCAGTTAAGTAACTATACATATACATACATACACTTTTAAAATTAACTTGATCAAATTATTAATTTCATATATATGTTTTTATTGTTTCATTAAAAAAAATATACTTTGTTATTTTTTTTTTAAGGAAGATATACGTTGTTATTGTTGACCTAATTCTTTTTTCAAAAAAATTCATGTGTGCGTGTCTGATACTCTTTATTTTGTTGTTGATGAAACGTGTTTCTCATCCTCCCAAGTGTGCATAGCCTTGCTAAGTTGATGTAAATTTAATTTATAGTGGCTACACATATATTGGAGAAATTAAAATAGGTGTTGGAATGGTTGAAAGGGCTACACCAATTATAAGAGTTTGAAATTACTTTTTTTCTCAAACAAAATTGTATTTGTATGTATTACTAGCTAGTACTACAATCATTATTTTCTTCAACATATATGGATATTTGTGTTGTGGATATATTTTAGATCAAATAGCAAAATGTCATTGATGTGTGATTTAATTTGAAGTGTATATAAAAACGTTTACATTATAAGGTTTTTTTTTCTGGGTGCAATCATTATAAGTTTCTTATTGTAATTTTTTTTTTTGACAAAAGTTTCTTATTGTAATGTGATGAACGTTTTTTATATACTATTGTAACGTTATTTTATTACGTTTCAATTATCTTTTTCTTTATGACCATTTAATAGAGTCAAATATTTTTATGCAAATTTTCAAATTGTTTCCATTTTCAAGTCGTGTTGAAGTCAAAACTACATTTTTTTTATCCATTTCACAACACATCTATGGGCTTTCACCGTGAAAATAAACATATACTAACAAGGGTTGAAAAATAATCTCCCAAAAAATAACAATAGTGAGTGATTCATTATATACTTTAATCAATTTGTCCAAAAAGAAATCTTATCTTATATACATATATTAACGAGTTGGGCGATGACTTGACAAGTTTACATCAATTTTTTCTTCCTTTTGAGTGATATATGCCATCTCGTGCACGGTGGATTATTAGTCCCGGAATTGCACTTGAAATCTTTATCATAAATATTGCTATGATGAACATTAAAAAAAAGTCACCATTGTTCGCTCTTCACGCTTGAGAAGGTCCCTTTTTGGTAGTGCCTATACATGGGACCATATATCATTTGTCAAAAAAATGTACCACTGTTTTATTTATTTTTGTCATGGCTGTAACTTTCATAACACGTTCTAAATTTCTTCAGAAGTCACAAAGAAATGTTGAAGAGATTCAAAGTGTGGACTTACAAAGAAGGTGAACCACCATTAGTCCATGATGGACCCATGAGTTCAATTTACGGCATCGAGGGACACTTCATGACTGAAATTGAGAATAGACTGAGTCCATTTTCGACAAACAATCCAGATGAGGCTCATGTCTTTATGCTACCCTTAAGTGTTACAAACATGGTGCACTACCTATACAATCCTCTCACCACCTACTCTAGGGATCAAATCATGCATGTCACCATTGATTATACCAACATCATAGCTCACAAATATACATACTGGAATAGAAGCAAAGGAGCAGATCATTTGCTAGTATCTTGTCATGATTGGGTAACAACAATTGCCACCATACACCAATGTTGATCTACTCACTTTAATGACTAATGTGCTACTATGTTGCTAGCTAGATCCTTACTTTTTTAGTACGGAAATGTTGATCTACTCACTTTTTAATGATGCATAGTAATTAATTTGTTGCAGGCACCAGATATCTCAAGAGAGAGTTCAGGTAAAGAGCTTTTCAAGAACTTAATAAGAGTGTTGTGCAATGCCAACACTTCTGAAGGGTTTGATCCTAAAAGAGATGTCTCAATGCCTGAAATGAACCTACTAGGTTACAAGTTGAGCTCACCAATTCCTAGCCAAGACCCCAATAATCGTTCTATACTTGCTTTCTTTGCTGGAGGGGAACATGGTATGATTAGAAAGACATTACTAGATCATTGGAGAGGAAAAGATAAAGAAGTACTAGTGTATGAATATCTTCCAAAAAACCTTGACTATAACAACCTCATGGGAAAAAGCAAGTTTTGCTTGTGTCCAAGTGGCTATGAAGTAGCTAGCCCTAGACTTGTGGAGTCTATAAACACTGGTTGTGTCCCTGTGATTGTTTCGGATAACTATCAATTACCCTTTAGTGATGTTCTTGATTGGAGCAAATTTTCATTGCATATTCCATCAAGGAGGATGAGTGAAATCAAGACGATATTGAAAAGTGTACCACATGCCAAATACTTGAAATTGCATAGGAGGGTGTTGAAAGTTCAAAGACATTTTGTGTTGAATCATCCAGCTAAACCATTTGATGTGTTTCATATGATTCTTCATTCAATATGGCTTAGAAGACTTAATATTAGGCTACCCTTTTGATATTTGGTAATTTGATCATGTACTAATTTATGTATTGTAAAGAGTAAATTGACCCTGAATCAAAGCTTACCTGAACTAATTTTCACTAGACCATCCACCCGTGCTACCGCACGGGTCATATCAATTGGAAACAAAACACGCAAATGTATTGAAATTAAATATGCTTGCGGTGCAAAATAAATTGTTTATAAAAAAAATACATTAAAAAAAGACATTAAATCGGTAGATTGCGGAAAATCTCCTTGTAAACTACTCCATCCAGTCTCAAATATAAGAAAATATTCATTTTTTTAGGTTCATTGAATAATTAATGTATCTGCTTTACAATGTAGATCAGATACATTAACTACTCAATAAACCTAAAAAAGGAATATATTTTCTTATATTTGAGACCGGAGGGAGTATATTTGAAGTGCTATTCATGCTTTTACCATTCTCATCAGTCATTAAAATCTTCAACCCACTCCTGGAGGTCACCCTGGATATTGCGACATAAAGTTGACCTCGTCTGTAGTTTTATAATCAAGGTACGTTGTGTATACAATTATATTTCAAGGAATTTACGTATACAATGCGCTTTTTTTTTTTGAAAACTATGTTTGAAGTACTATCAATGCAGACGTCATCCTCATATGTTAGCAGCATTTTTAGACCACTCTTTGAACTAATTTCAAACACTAAGAGAGATCAGTGAAAATAATATAGAACAATCGAACCCTTAAATTGTTTTATGAGCCACTTTCTATTCATGAACAAACACTAAGATTAGCTA
>Ga0228711_1001259_pt1 | contig 36616 bp, 36 predicted proteins | sample MedpolnodulmetaG_2_FD_177996 | JGI IMG/M metagenome (GOLD analysis project Ga0228711, IMG submission 177996) | Root nodule microbial communities from Medicago polymorpha collected in Santa Monica, California, United States - brown nodules | ecosystem: Host-associated > Plants > Roots > Nodule... | reverse complement strand
TTGTAACCAAATTTCTCGATAAAAAAAAAAAGTGTAACTAAATTCCTAGATAATTTTCCACGGATAATGCAACACATCACAAGTTGGTAACCAATTTTTCCTATAATAAATATAAAAAAAAAAAAACGTAAAGTAACAAAAATCCTCAAGATTAATTTCCACGTTATAAAAAAAAAATTGTAACTCAAAATTTCTTAAGCCAAGTTCCTATATATGTTTTTTTTATTCCAATCCATCAATCAATTTGATGAGTATGATGAATAATCTACTAATAATATATAAAAATAAAAGTCCAGCAAAATTTTATATTCGTCCTTGTTAAAACTCACGATCTCCTTAATTTTATAATCGTCCAAAAAATATTGAATAATGTTTTGCGTATAAATTAAAATTTATGTAATAGAAACAATGCATTAATGTTAATATATTGAAAATAGTCACGAGTTTTCAAAATTTTATCATATCGATTATCACATATCTTTACATACAAAGTTTCTTCTGCATATATAAGCGTATAAAATCATGAACGAGTGCCGTTTAAATATTTAACAGTGTTTTAAATATAAAATAAAAATTTATTTTATAGCACATTACATTAATATTGATATTTTAAAAATAGTGATGAGTTTCTAAAATTTTATCATATCAACTTTCTCATATGTGTATATAAAAATTTGTTGTTGCAGATATAAACTTTAAAATCTGTAATGGGAAGGTGCCAACATTGAACCGTATTTTACATATAAAATGAAAATTTAATTAATAGAAACACTGCATTAATGTTGATATTTTAAAAATAGTCATAAGTTTTCAAAATTTTATCATATCGACTATCACATATGGATACATACAAATTTTCTTCTGCATATCTAAACATATAAAATCCTCAACGAGTGAGGTTTAAATATTTAACGGTGTTTTAAATATAAAGTAAAAATTTATCTAATAGTCACACTACATTAATGTTGATATTTTGAAAATAGTGACGAGTTTACAGAATTTGATAATATCGACTTTCTCATATATGTATATTAAATTGACTTTTTCATATATGTATATAAAAATTTATTTATGCAGATATAAGCACATAAAATCTGAAACGGATTCTATAAAAAAAAATATTCTACAACTGGTGCCGTGCAAACATTGAACAATATTTTGCTTATAAAATAAAAAGTTATTTAATAGAAACACTACATTAATTTTGATTTTGAAAATAGTGATGAGTCTTTAAAATTTTATCATATCGATTCTCTCATATACATATATATAAATTTGTTTATGCAGATATAAATACATAAAATCTGCAACGGGTGCAATGGAAACAACGGGCAGTCTTTTGCATATAATATAAAAAGTTATTTTATAGAAACTCTACATTAATTTTGATTTTTAAAATAGTCATAAGTTTTCAAAATTTTATCGTATGAACTTTTTTATATACTTACATAAATTTTTGTTTTCGCATGGAAATAAAATCTAAAATTGGTGTGACTTAGTTATTTAACAAGCTTTTTTATATGTAAGAGAAAAATATTCAATAGAAACATTAAATTAATACTCATAATTTTTTTTTATACAATATTAACAATCTAATTATTTTTATATAATTATTGCAATGTTACGTGACCCATTTAAAAACACGGGTCATTTACTAGTAAAAATTAAACATAACAGTTGACCAAAACATAAATTAAACGTAACAATGCTAAACATAACTCTTTTAAAAATAAAAATTGAATGTAACATTCTAAAAAAACTGAACGTAGCAAGACGTTTTTTTTACTTTCTTAAACATAATAACACCTCTAACGCTTCATATTTTTTAAAAAACTTACAACTCTTCATTTATTACAAACCTTAAAATCTGAAACGTAATATACTTACTATAACCGTCACGTATATTTGATTATAAATATGTGTGTATATTTGTCTCACAATGTATATTTGAATCAAACTTTAAGAAACTTCAAAATGTCAACCTATGTTGTCTTTTTCCTTGCTCTTGTATTTGTTCTCTTTAATGTTTCAACCGATGCCAAACATCAATACAACCAAACCACAAATGCTAAATCAAGAATTAACATTACTTTCAAAAGTTTAATACCTTTGAGTGAAAGAGATCTTTACTTTGATTGTAAAGTGGGAACCTTTCTATTACCTTCACAACAAGATCACATCATGGCGGTTTCCATTGATCAGGTTGTGTCATGTCATGTTTATAGGAATCATTTAGAGGCTACTATCACTGCATTTGATCCCAAAAGTAAATTAATAGGTCATCTTGGTGTTGTTTGGCTCATAAGGCCAGATGGACTTCTTCAAAGTTTGGACGGTTTCTTTTTTGAGAAAAAGGCTACCTGGAAACCATTAGGACAGAAATGATGTTAATCTTTATAATAAACAAAAGTCTTGCAAAATGTCTCAAGTATACATGTCACTTCTCTTTTTTAAGGAGCATTACATTCTAGTGTACCTCAAAAAAAGATTATACATGTGATCTATATGGCATGACAATGCACATGTAATCATATTCATGTGGCAAAGGCAAAATAGATTAATTTGTTACCTTAGTTATTTCTTTTCGTCATTATTTTTTTATTTGTTCTTAAATAATTTATTCATTATTTTAAGTGCAATTATATAAAAGGAATTAACATTCGCGTACTACAAAAATGGTTTCAAAGCATCTGCTCTTGTCATCGTTATGGATAGTAGAACAAGAAATTAAACATCCAGTTAATAAAACACAAGATTAGCAAGAGCAGAATGAGCTTGAATCATTGAGAAATTCATTAAAAACTTGTTTAATAACATTGAGAAAATTTATTCATTTTATCATATTTTGAAGTATAGAACATAGTTAATGGGTGGATGTATGTAAGTGTCTTCAAACAAAAAGTCTTAAACATACAGATGCTTATATACCTTGCTGTCACAGTCCACAAGTTGTTGTTCACTAAGACTGACGAGTTTGATTTATGCTCTTCTTCCATAAAAAATGGCTCGCTCCCACAACCAAACTTTCAAAACTACCCCTGCGTGACTTAAGTCACGCTCCGTGAGTTAACTCACGCTAGTTATAAATCATGCGTGATTTGACTCACGTAGGTTGCGTGACTTAAGTTACGCAGGGGTATTTTCGAAAATTTGGTTGGGAGCGAGCAATTTTTGATCGGAGAAGAGCAGAATTCGACGAGTTTTCAATTTTCATGTGGCAAGAAAATTGGCTCCTTCTATAGATCCTGTAGTGCTGAAAGCCCAGCAAGATCCGCATTTACCCTGTTTCAAAATTAAGCACAACAAAATCCATAAACAATTTTTATATAAAAGAAATGGAAAATGGTATATCAAAGTTAAAACTTAAATAAATTACATCCCGGCCTAATCATTAGAAACATAAAGAGAAATAATTTCACTTTTTTTTAGTATTCTAATGAAAAATGTAAACAACTTGAACTAAGTCTAATCCTCAATATTAAAAAAAACACAAAAATTAAGTTTTATCATTCCTATTACTATAAATATCACATTTAGGATGGTTGCACATATATAGAGTTAGTTATGGTCAAACATATATAGAGTTTATTTAGGATGGTCAAATATCACTTTGTTATTGCTTTTGTCTCCACATATAAGTGCATTTGTAGGTTATCTCTTGATTGGAAAGTGCTCCTGTCCCCATAAATGTGTTTAGAATGATTTTACTAAAATGTCAAAGTGTAAACAATTTATAGATTGTTCTAAAACAAACATATTTCTTTTTGGTCATTACTCTAATTTTTCATTGTATTTTCTGCTGTCATTGGTCTCTTTATTTGTCTCCCTCCCACATACATCTTTCTTCTCAAACAGTTTGATGTTCAAATTAATTTAACTTTTGTTGTCCCTCTTAAATTTTAATTTATTTTTTCCTGTTAAATACAATTGTATACATGTTTCTTAGTTGCGAAGACTAAACTCTTATTCAGTTTTTGTTATCAATAGGACTTAAAAAGTTTTATGTGCTGAGTTGGGATCACTGCTTGAAACATCAGCCTTGCAGTGAGATCACATTTGGATGCCATTTCTTTAAGATTGGATACATATTTAACTTTATGCTTATAGAACTCCATCCAAGGGTTATTTATTTAGTGCATGAAGCTTTCTTTTATTTGAAGAATTTCAAACTTTTAGAGGAATTTTTCTGTTCAACTAGTGTGGAAATTGTGGAATGTAGTTGCATTTTTTTAGCAAATATTTGTCATTCAATCATAAAATCTTGATGCATTAGAAAAGCATATTACATATTGAGAAAACAACATTATAATTTACATAATATTGGTTGGAACCATTAAAGGAACCAACAATGTGGAAATTAGCATTAGTCATAGACAAACCGACGAGGGATTTTTGCCTACATTTACAAAATGAAACAAAAGAAATGGCATCCCTATTTGAACATAGTTTAGTATTAGATCTAAGGTAATACGACAAAGTGGTGGTAGTTAAGCAAGGATTATCTACTTAGGAACAACTCGCACGTGCATGTTTCTAGGTGGCTTCTCAAGATCGAATATCAGCTTAGCACCTATCTTCAGCACACGTTCTCTGCAAAAATTACACCATTGGCAACCCAAATATTTTTCGTAACTTGATCTCTCTGCAGTTATAAGGCGACACTTATACTTGCGTAATGTCTGGTCATCAATTACTGTCATAGTCTTGCGCTTTACTTTGAGAATAGTTCTTGACACCTCATTTGGAAAATACTAAGCAGAGGAGGAATTGAAATATTAGTTTAATATCATCGACAAAATGAACGCATCATTCCCCTTAAAGTAAAGAAATTTTCTCTGCATAACAAATAAATACATTGGCTGAAACCATAGGAATAGTTAAAAAAACATTAGGAATATTGTAGATAATGTTAAGGTTAAGGGAGTGGAGAATAGGTTGCATTATCTTTAGTAAAGAATCTAGGTCTTTTTTCATATCAAATAATGGTATGGACATGGACTGAATACTTGCAAAGCCACATTTAAAAAAATAAGGTTAAGGGAATATGAGTTGAATGATATTGAGTTTATAAGGTAAGTGATATATATCATAATTAGTGCAAGAGTTTAGAGCAAAGATTATTAGCTTTATGGTGAGTAAACCTTTATACATTTGTACTTATTTTCAATATATGCAATGGATAGAGAGTAAACATTTCACTCAACCTACATACTTCAACTCTATCTATGCAGTATTCAAACATATATTTGAAGATATAAACAGCAAGCATCATCTAATTAAATCAGTAAATGTCCACATTGGACTTCAAAGATAAATGTGCCATCTGGTAAGTCTTCCAATTAAAAATACATCAAATTAGAGCAAGAGTTTATAGCAACCACACCTATGACCCAACCCAACGTTACTGAGATATGAGTTTACCACTATATTCCTCCTATCCACCATTGAAGAGTTTAGAGCAAGAATTGAAACTTGTCATTCTTAAGTTTTTTAAAACAAAAGGGCCAGTTATGTTTTTTCCTATTAAGCAAAGAATTCAAACAAATTAAGCAAAAAAGTTGTCAGTTAGATTAAGCTGGATGTCTAATTAGTTGATATGGACTCAACGACTGGATGTCTGACCCTTTAACAGAATAAGGAGAAACCCTGATGACCATCTAATATAAAAGAGGTTATGGTCTCCAAGATACAAACACAACAAAACTGTTACTTATTACTTCTCCCATCTGAAGAGAACTACGGTAGTTGTTGAGTAAGAACCAAATCAGTCGCGGCTAACCCTTGTTTCAAATCACCTCCTCCACTTCTCCCATCTGAAGAGAATTAAAGGGATAAAAACCAGATCAACCGCCACTAACCCTTGTAGATCATCTCCTCCCTCTGTTTATAGTTGCTGTTGGAGGGCTGCCATTAAAGTTTCAGGTATACCTAATTATTGTTATCCTTGGTAAACCAAACATATTGTTCATGTTCAATGACTTATTTGCTTCCGCTATACATTTATTTTATATTGAACATGTTTTTGACCTAAATTTCCAACAAGTGATATATGAGCGGTATTCATGTTTGATCTATTGAGATTGCTTGAATTTAATTGAATTTAATTATCTCATGTTTGTGTTTTATGTTTTGGCTCCAATTTTTGTGAACCCTCTAAATTATTTATTACTGGTTGTTAATAACGTTTTCGATGTTTGTAAAACGATTCTTTTTTCTTTTCTTGTTGGCTGCAACTCATCATATTTGGATTTTCAAGAATGAAACAATTTTTATAGATGCCGTATTTTATTCTTTTGAATTTTGTTTCACCTGCTCTGCCCCCCTTCAACATGAGTTGATTTAGATTTCTTTTTTTCTCTTATTGTGAAAATAAGGAATTGTGGTAAATTTAAATTTTAGTTCGTGTTTTAAATTTTGAGGAATGGTTCTGAAGCTTCATTACATAACCTTATTTTGAAACCATGATTTGGATTGAATACTTGAATCATCCATTGTCGAGTTTAATTTGATTCTACCTATTTTTATTTATTTATTGTTTTTTCTTGTATTGATTTCTAATTTATAAATCAGAAATTATTTAAGGAAAATCGATTATCGATTTTTTTTTGGGTAGTGGATTATCGATTATAATATGGATCATATTTATATTTATATATTGATCGATATTTTAATTTGAGAAGTGGGCGTGAATTTTTCACGGTTTGTTATCTCAGTTGGTTAAAGTTTTTTGTTTTTTTTTGGAAAGACAGTTGGTTAAAGAAATTAATGTGCTATGATATATACTTAAGTTTTATTTTGTTTTTTGGTGATTTGATTCTATATTAAATCTTTTGGTTATTGGGCAGGACTATCGATTATGCTGCAAACGCGAGTTGAAACTGAGAGTAGTTTGACAAATTTTGTTTTTGACATATGTTGTTCATAAAGTCGAGATATTGCTGGTTGGGTAGCTTTGTTGCTTTGGCAAATTTGGGTTGCACGCAATGATGTCATTTGGAATGATGCTCATCATACTTCAACAAGCATCGGAAGGACAACACTAGATGCATGGCAACAATGGCAAGAGATTCATAAACAGCCCTCACCACCGATTTTGCAATAAGTGCAGAATAGAGTGGAAGGCAATAACTCAGTTTGGGAGAAACCGCGCAAGACGTGGTTGAAGTGCAATGTGGATTATGCGTTCCATGTCGGTAACCATCTTACATCTTTTGCATGTTGTGTTAGAGACTCCCGTGGGAAATTTATTCGAACTCAAACAAAATGGCAGCGGACAAATATGACAGTGTTGGAGGGGGGGCAATAGTCTTACTCGATGCCATTCACTTTGCTGATGTGAACAAATGGGACCGGGTTGTCTTCGAGTCTGACTCAGCTACTCTAGTGCAAGCTCTATGCCGGGCCATGGTGATTCAGAATTCTATTCTATTGTTTCTAGTATTATTTATCAGTTATCTTTACATTCCAACTTCGAGGTGAAGTTTGTTAGGAGACAAGCGAACATGGTTGCTCACACTTTAGTCAGGGTGGCTTGTTCTTGGACTAGTCATCGTATTTTTAATTCTTATCCTTCTTGTATTGAACATTGGTTGATTAATGATAATAGTTAAATTTGCTTTGGTAAAAAAAAAAACTTCCCTATTTTTCAAACAACTTTTTATAACTAACCTTACTCAATAGTTCATACATATGATCCAAGATTCATTCATCATCATTCTTCAAAAACCACTTCATCAAACTCAAATATTTTAATCATTCATGATCCATACATCCATCATTCATCAACAAACACAAAAATCCCAAAAAGAACATCCTGAAATTATAACATAGTCAAAATAACAAATCCATGCAAACTGAAATTAAAACAGCCTGAAATTTAAATAAAAACATCCAAACTAAATCAATCTAATTCCAACGTGAATTGTCAACTGACGAGATGAGATGAAGATGAGAGAAAATGAGTGGATTAAAAAATATTTTGTTTAATTTAGGGTCTAACCATAAGTTTGTGTGAGGTAGGATAATATTAGTAAAATAAGGAGTGTGGTTATCATCGGATTGGTTCATCGATTTCACGGATCTCGAAATGAAAAACCATGAACCAAACCAAACTAGATCGGTTTCAATTGGTTCGGATCGGTTTCAAACCGAACCAAACAAGGTCGGATATTTTTTCGGTTTGGTTCGGTTTGGACTTTCGGTTTCGTTGGTTTTGTCCGAACCACTTACACCCCTATCCCCGTGAGCTTAACTCAGTTGATAGGGATATTGCATATTATATGCAGGGGCCGGGGTTCGAACCCCGGATACTCCACTTCTCCACAATTTAATTGTGTGAGCTCTAGCCACTAGGCTACTTGACAAAAAAAAAATTAAATCCCAAGTAAAATGAGTAGATAAAAATTTGTATGCATAATTTTAATAATAATTAATAAAGTTAAAAATTTCGCACCCCCTGACTCAGGGTCCTGGATCCGCCACTATCGGTATCTGGTAGTACCCGGGCTTTATAAGGAGATACTAACGATCTTTTAATGATGGAATTTGCACGGCCCCTTGAAATAACAAAATCAAACTCTTACATTAAATGCCACACAAGAAAAATCAATTGACTTGCATTTTGAATCCTCTAAACAAACATCCAAATGAATTCCCATTACAAACAGAAGGACAAGAAACAACATGAAATAAAAATTCCATAAAATGGAGACAAATTACTTATGGAAAATATAGCCTAGGAATGCAAGTACCGTCTCCACAATACTAAGTATTGCCAACAATGCAGCAACAAAGTTGTAATTTTGTTCCAAAAATTTGATAAGCCATTCTAGACAATAGGCAGAACCATGCCACAATATTTTTAAGATCCTTATGATGAAAAAAGCCCCAGAGTAATTGTTCAAATCATCAACCAGTTTAACATAGCTGGAATCAAGTATCCCAGAATCAATTCCAGACGCAATAGTATGAAAAAACTCTTTCAACTTCTCATTACTCATATTAGTATGATCCACAATGATGTTCTTTTCCTTAAGAAACTTTACATCAGCCGAGCAACAAATCAGCCCATCGAAAATCATCGCAGACAATGTAAATTTGCTGCTGGGACTAGTCAGACTATGGTCTTCAGTTGCGACCGAAATGGAAGAACTTTTCCCTTTCTTTTTATGATGCTCCCACACAATGACATTACGCCACTTTGCTTTTGTTGTTTCTGTGATATGCAACTGTTCAATTTTCAGTTTCCCATTTTCAAACTTAAAATGAAAGTCCAAACCTTTCACTTGGCTTATTGTCGCATTCCTATGCTTAGTTTTTTTTATGAAATTCCCAATCCTTACTATTACACCACCAAAACAATTCCTCATCAAACCGAAGCAAGAAATCCCTTTATCCCTATCTTCAAGAACTTTGATACTTACACCTGCAGCTTGGAGATTCAAAGCACAGCTATTCAGCTTTAGCTTCTCAGGCGCAGTAGTATCCATAATGCCAAGTACATGATTTCCATGATTGTCCATTCTTCTCTCACTTGTACCGTTAACAAAGAAGTGGACAAGATCAAGAATGTGAGGGGCTTCGAGACATGGTAATTGAAGAGTAGAGTATCCTAAGACAGAGAGAGCAAGATTGTTGATTTTCTTCGCCCTCAGTTCTCTCTTCCTCTGCTCCTCCCTCTCTATCCTGCGCTCCCTTTCTATCCTCTCTTTCTTCTCCTCCTCCATCCTGAGCTCCCTTTCTATCCTCTCTTTCTTCTCCTCCTCCGTCTCTATCCTGCGCTCCCTTTCTATGCTCTCTTTCTTCTCCTCCTTCGTCTCTATCCTGCGCTCCCTTTCTATCCTCTCTTTCTTTTTCTCCTCCTCCGTCTCTATCCTATCTGGTTCAAACACATTTGGAAAAAGTGTTTGAGACAACTTATGGAGGACCAGAATGGGGATCTGGTTCTCCAATAACATTAGATCAGACAGAACATCCTGGTCTTTTAGAACTTCAGTTGCCGGGCCAGGTGGCCATAAACGGCTAGGAAATTGTGAATCTAATCCCTTTGATATTAGAAGCTCTAACAGAAAACATCCATCTAATAACATAATTTTACCGAGTTCGTGCTGCTTGAACTCAATGTGTGTCACGTAGCTTGCACGAACCTCTTCATCTAATTCCCAAACTGCTTCACTGCATTCCTTCAAGCTATCATCCGCTTCACCTGCTCCTCGATGAAGAAGAGACAACATGCACCGTAATTTGTCTTCTTCCATGAGAAGTAAATCATCTCTGCTTCCTTTGAATCTTGGTCCAATGGACACCACCCTTGGCATGTATGCATCCTCGTTCAATTTTTTAAGACTTTCTGGAACCACGGAAATGCTACATGATTGAATATAATCATAGTCCACAGATTCTATCAGTGTTTGGATAGAATTTAACCACTCAGCTTTTGTTGGTTGATTTGCCATAGCCTGTAGTAATTCACTTTTTCTGGTATATCTAAGAGTACTTGCTAGCAAGAAGTATTTGCTAGCTTTTTATAAAAGACAAAGATTATCTAAAAAAAGAAAATAAGAAAAGACAAACATTATGACAATGCTCGTATAAAGAAAATTTTATTATTCGTCCATACCCCACCCCCAGATCTGAGGCACACACCGTTTAATTTGGTCTTCAACATGCTAGTAAAAAAATAAATACTTTCTTTTGAGCAAAGAAAAAAAAATACTTTTTTTTTTAAGGAAAAAAAATACTTAGAGCCTGTTTGAAACACTTCCCAAAAACTCTTTTTTAGTTTTTAAAACCTTGAAAATTAAAAACTTGTTTGCTAAACTATTTTTAAAATTACAGTTTTGGAAACTGTTTTGAATTTTTTAGTTTTGGGGACTAAAAAACTAAAACATGTAAAAGGATAACTATTGTGAGAAGAGGACTTGTATATTTCAAAAACCGAAAACAAATACTATTTCAAACAGGCCCTTACTCTTTTCATATCGGAAAAAAATATTTACTGTTTGTTATTTACGTGTCCGTCTTTCCGCTCTTTTTATTGCGTCAACGTTTGAAAATTATTAACAGTGTTTTTTTTATGAAATTTTGATTTTGATTAAAACTAAAAATACAAATGTTTGTTGCTTTCAAGTTATAAGAAACAAAACTAACAATGATTATTTATTTCAATGACACCAACAATATAAAAAAAATATAATATAATTTCTTTTTTTTATAGAAAAAATTGTTTAAGGGCATAATTGAGATAATGAAAAAGTAAGTATAAATATATTCATCTAGTTTGTTACACTTTTTAAATGATAAAGGAAACAAAAACCAGAGATATATTTATTCATATCGTGTTTGTTACATTTTTTAATATTTAAATCATTCTTATCTATTTGTTACATGTGTTATTTGTATTGAAAATTGAGGGCATTTTTGGAAAGAAAAATTCAACCCAAAAGAGCTGAAAAGGGTAGTTTTCTTTATATATAGTATAGATTAGTAAAAGACTCACGATTTTATATCACGATAATTATATAAACAATAATTAAATTGTTCCTCTTTAGGGGTGGTATTTGATTCGCATGAGTCCAGGTATGTTCCTTTTCATAAGTGGTTAGAGAAAAATATTATTGATGTCGATGAGGATATTATAGTCCATATTCTGGCCTTGTGTTATGAGATATGGTGTGCTAGAAATAAGAAATGTTTTGAGGGGACTGATGTTGATGTGACTGCCACTATTCAAAAGGCACAAAGATCTATTGTGAATTTTAAGAGTGTTCGTACGGTGTTGGTGGAGACACTGAGTGGAGGTCCAATTTTGCCAATATCTGATGTTCATTGGACACCCCCGTTTAGTGGTTTCTATAAGCTTAATGTTGACGCAGCAGGTCCGATAGAGGGTGATAAGTGGGATATTGGTGTTGTGGTGAGAGATAATGGAAGTGTTGTCGTTGGTGCTAGTTGTTGGCAAGTTTGTTCATTACTAGATTCAGAGGTTGCATAAGCTTTAGCTATGCGGAAGAGTTTGGAATTTGCAAAAGACATGTCTTTTCTGAATCTTATAGCATAATCAGATGCTTCAAATGTAGTTTTAGCGTCGAATGCTCACCAACAATCTTCCAACTATGTTGGCTCTCTTATTCGAGATTGTATTAGTTTTAAGGGTAGTTTTCGTAGTTTAAATGTTTTGCATGTTATGCGTGAAGCCAACCAAGCTGCTCATTATTTAGCTAAATATGCTCTTGAGAATTTAGATTGCATATGGGTCGAAGAAACTCTGTCTTGTATTTCTACAGTCTTGGCATTTGATTTATTGCCAGACTTTCGTTATTGAAATTGTCTTTAACGTCAAAAAAAACAATAATTAAATTGTTAATATTGTCGAATGTTTAAAAATAGTAAATGAAAATTATTAGAATTAATGTAATGTTTCTGTTAAATATTTTTCTCTTACATATACAAAAACCTGTTAAATAGTAATCACGTCAGTTGTGAATTTTATTTGCTATATATGCAAAAACAAATTTTTACGTAGATATATGAGAAAGTCGATATAATAAAATTTTGAAAATTCATGACTTTTTCAAAATATCAGTTTCTATTTCACTCTATGTGTGTGTTCTTTGAAGATTCATCATCTCTATCTTATTGATTTTCTGAGTTTCGATCTCAATTATGTTTTGAAATTTTCAGTTCTTGTGCAAATTTGTCACTTTTATACTCATGTTGATCAACGATTCTTGTTAATTCGTTGATTTTCATTTTCTTGCTTTGAAAGTTTTTCCTCAATCTTCATTGTTCTTAGCAGATTTTCGTATCTTTTTCTTCTTCGTGTTTCTTTGATTTCACACATTCATCACTTTCACTATGCCTCATCATCAAGTTCCAGCGATTCTTCATGCGCAACAACACACTGATTATTTCTTCTATGTTCGTCCTAGTGAATGGTCGAATTCAGGTATTGTTACTCCTCATTCTATTGGTTCCAAATGCATTGCTTGGAGCAGATCTTTGCAACACGCACTTTGTGCAAAAAACAAGTTAGCCTTCATCGATGGTTCTCTTCCCATTCTAGATCTTGATGATTTGAACAGAGGAGAATGGAAAAGGTGTAATCATCTTATCCAATCATGGATTCTGAATTTTGTCTCTCCTCAAATTGCTCAAACCCTCATTTTCCATATTCATGCTATTGATTTTTGGGAAGAATTGAAAGAAAGATTTTTTAAAGCTGACATAATTTGCATTTCTACTTTGAGATCCTTAATTAACAATCTCAAGCAAAGGTCGTATTTTGTTCTTAACTATTGTTTACCGATGTTTTTGGTAAACTACGAGGGGCTGGTTTTGGTTATTACAAGCAAGATCAAACCAGAAATCCTAGGACATGTTGTGTATTTTGTTTTTCAATTGTTCGTCGAGTTCATAGGTTGCTTTACGAACAAGACGAGACCGTGTGGCAGATCTTCGACGAAAAAAAGGTTTATAAGAGCAAAGTAAAGACATTATGTTTAAAATTGCAGAAACTTAAAGGAAAAATAAAGTACAATGCATTAAAAATAAAGGTGGTTCGACAAATCCTTTACATACATTCTTTATGACTCTTTCCTCTCGCGCGGGTACTTCGAGTGTTTTAGAATTCTGTATAGTGATTTGCGACCCGTTTTCCCTATGGAAAACTACTATTTATACATAGAAAATAACTGGAAAAATTACAATCCCACGATCAGCACTTCTTCCATGTAGACAACCGCTTGTCTCCCACGTTCCATTGAGGAAACCGCTTCTCTGTGAAATCTGAGTCTTCCCTCCTCAACGGAAGTTGCTTTAGTTCGACGGTTTTGCATTCCTGACCCGTGTCTTGTCGAACCTTAAGGCTTTTAGACCCTTTCATGCTAAGCCCAACATCTCGTCGAAACTCCTTCAGTTGAAGAAAATACTTCGATTCCTGCAAGAGTAAAAGCCAACTAATGTTGACCACATTAAATGAGGCTGGTGAAAAAACCAGCTAACAAATTGCCCCCTAAAAATGCCATTTTCGATTGAGTATATTACAAAGATAGAATTGGCATTTTTTAAAAACTCTAAGTATTTCAAAACATGATATCATGCTAATCATATTTTTCAAGAGTAGTCTTTTTAGGTTTCCTTCACTACACGATCTTAAGATTTCGTGGGCTACCACTTTTGCAGTTAAAAATTTAATGGAGCCTTTCCATTTGCCCCAAATACTACATGTCCCTCGATGTCTTCCCATCTTCATGTTCACACGTTTTTCTAACTCCTTCAATAGATCAAAGAAACTACTGCTTCCTTTCGAATACGTGGCAGTTACCAATTAGGGATCACGACGAACCTAACTTCTTGCTCTTTCCACTTCCTATAAATATTGGGACTTTCATTTCTTTATTGGCCCCATCTTCGAATTTTAGGTAGCAAACTTGCATCTTTCTTCTCTTGTCTTCAAAACGAACATCTTTCACAACATGGAACAACTTCCCGAGGATGTTTTGCTCGTTATCGTCGAGAAAGGAGCAGCATCTGGAACTCAGAATCTTTCTAGATTCAAATCTACTTCCTTCTACCACAAAACCCTTGCCAACAAGAAAGTCGTACTTAGGTCCTTACGGAAAGACTGTTTGTGGTACATTTCTGACCACTGGCCCTGACACAAGTTCATGCAACGGCTCTTTCATAGTGGACACGATGCTTATTGCATAGTGGTTGCAGCCAAACTACTTCATGAGGAACGTAATAATATGGAAGAAATAAAATTGATCCTCCGAAAAGCAACAGCCGGGGGATCTGATGGGGCTAAGTATTTCAACCTGATGCTGAAGGTACTGGCTAAAGGTGGTTTCTTGCCGAGTAAAGTTCTACCTACCTTTCGAGGTCTTTTCAATCGATGACGATTGACTGATTGCAAAAGAGCCATCATGAATGATGAAAGTCCACCTTCCTGTTGGGGATGCCATTGGTCAAGGTCTTTACTCCCAGAGTTTAAGTACAGGCTTGTCTGTGCTTCCAACGGAAACTGCAAGGGTTATGGGAAGAAACCCAACATCTTTTGGCCCCTTCCCGAGACAGATGATGAACCCTCAACGACATAACTTTGTCTTTCCTATCGTTTTGATGTTGAGGTTATCTGGTTCCTTAATCATTTCCATTTCCGTTTCATCAAAGACGTCAGGCTTTAGGCTTCTAAAAATTAGTTTTGGTAATGAGGTGTCGAGTTGTCTAAATGGATATATCTATATCTCGACATTGTATTTTGTCCCGTTGGTTGGCTTTTAATCTAATGAAAATGCCATTTTGATCTCTATTATTTAACTATGATGTTGTGTTCCCGTCTCTTGTCGGAACTACTCTTGTGCTATTTTGATAATGTCTTGATTTAGACATTTCTTCTCTTGGCATCACTTTAGTCTTGTCAATGCCAAATTTTGTTTCTCAAATATTCGCCGTTTGTCTTAAAACATTTTACTGTCAAAAAGTGATTCCATTGACAAATTGTTAATGGCAAAAATTTGAATTTTTTTTCAGGATATAAACTATTGGAATAATAATAGACAATTGAGATACAAACATTTAAGATATGAAAATGGATCACTCGAACTTGAAAGATTTGGATCTTCTGCCCCATAAGTTTTGACATTAACCATTCTGTCGAAATGCATCCAATAAGAACCAACTTATCCTTGATCTTGCAATCTCTGTTTAGAAATCATATATCCTGAAACCACCTTGTGTTGAAATACGAAAATGTAATCGAGCTTTTGGTTTTTTAACCATTGTTTCTTTTGGTTTTTTAAGAATTGTCTCGACAACATCTTTTCAATGGTTCATATAACCATCTTTAGTTTGTAACTTAACTTCTAAAGTTTTCGTTCGGCCAAGTGAGTCGTAACCTTGTTCCAAGTATCTTACTCAGACATGATCATCATCTAGACCATTCTTCCCGGATGGGGGAATTAGATCTTTCACCATTTTCCCTGTCTTAAGGACCTCTTTTTCCAACATGAAGCCATGGGTTGGGTCGAGCCTCACAGAACTCGCATCTATTTGGCCATTACCACCATCTTTAGCAAAAGAACATGGTAATATGTTTGCCAAACTTTTCTCAAAAGTTTTCCTTGTGATATTATTGACTTCAACAAGAAAGTAACTTTGATCTGCTTCGACATTTTCAAGCGAGCCATCATCCTTCCAAATTATAACTCTCTGGTGCATAGATGAAAGAACAACACCTATCCCATGTATCCATTCTCTCCCTAAGAGAAAATTGAAGTTCGCTTATGATGGAACTACCATGAATAAAGTTGGTCTGGTGAGAGATCCCATAGTGAGATTCACTTGGAGAGCAACAATATAGAAACCAACTTTTCCTTTATAATTCGACATAACTATGTTATGGGGCTTCAAATCTGTCCCACATTTTCCAATCATCTTAAGAAAAGATTGAGGCATTAAATTCACAGCTGCAACACCATCTACCAACACCTTGTTGACTCCAACATCATCAACATTGCCCTGAATGAATAATGGTTTGAGATGGCCTTTCATAGAGCCATTGGGTTTCTCAAATATGGCTTTTTATTGATCACTACAGCCAAAATCTGTGACGTAGCAACACATGGATTTTTATTTCTCCTTGTCCTCTGGATTGTTATCTTCTTCGGAATCTTTGACTTCAGATACCACATCATATTATATGGGTAAAATAGAAACTACATTGCATACTAAGTCAAAATTTGGTTCTGAATCCATGAAGTCTGAATCCATTTCGTCATCTCTAACAACATTTTCTTTAACAGGAGGAAGAGACAACATTTTTTTCACTGGTCTTCTAACTATCTCAACCATTTTCTCTTTGGGGTTAACCGCTTTGTCATCAGCACTTGCAGTAATACCCTTTTTCGATCTTTGATACCTTCTCCATTGAGTGCGAGTCATAGGATTCTTGACTTTGTAATTATTACAATAGGTGTATTTCTTTGACTCATCTGGATTCTCAGTATCAGTGGTGACATTTTTAGTAACAACATTACTAGTATTGCCTTTCACCACATTGTTCTTCCCATACTGAACATTTAATGGGTCGACTGAACCCACTTCTGTACAGATGCCTTAGCATAGGGCACAAAAGTTTTCCCTTGACCATTTCTATCAACATAATTAGTGGTCGAAGAGTTATTAATGAAAGGGATGTAACTCTTAGTGAAAGAGAACTTTGGTCTATGATCAGCAGACCATTTTCCTCTTTTCTTGGATTCTGGAATAACATTTTCAAGGCTTTTGGTAACCTCTTTGTTGAATACTGAACTACATCTGGAGCACAACATTACCTCAGAATTCTTCAATATGCAACGATTGAGGAAATCAAGCAGCTCCTCTTCAGTTATAGGGTAAGCTGCTTTTGCCTTCTCATCGAACTGAGGTTCTGAAATGATTTCGTCAGCATCTTTGGGACTTCCAGAAACTTCTACCATCTGACATTCACCAACATCATATGTTGCTTCGACATATAGTTTTTCCACAGCATATGCAATGGCTTCCACTACGTTACAACTTACAAACTTTAGTGTACATTGCGTTGACGTCTTTTAAAGGATCGACATCCACTTGCATCTGAGGATTTGTTTTATCTCTGAACTTTAGTCTGCCTTCATTCAGAGCTCTTTGCACTAAGTCCCTAAAAAGTACACAATGTGAAGTCTTATGTCCCAAACAATTATGATATTTACAAAACTCTCTCTTTTTACGTTGCTCTATTGGTGGAATTTTTAAACCATAAGGTACCGCCACTTGACCATAAAAAACTAAGATACCAAAAATCTCATCGCATTTCGTTACATCGAACGTGTAAGTTTTGGGAGTGTATTTATCATTTTGTGTTTCGACAGGATTTCTCCCGTCGGATGGCCTCAACACTTTGCATGTATAAGGAGGGTCATGTTTTAATTCATCAAAGTTGACCTCGTCGTCCCTGACATCTTCATAACCTATGTCAAATTCTTGGTCGCTTTTATTTGTATCAAGATAAGAAAACTTTTTTCTTCTAAACTTGTGTGTTCTAGCCTTTTCAGCCTTCAGTCTTTTCGACCTGTTGAACTCTATCGGCCAATTGGGCCATATCTCTCAAGTATTGAGTGTCTAATTTCTTTCTGATGTAATAATCTAGGCTACTAGCGGCCATTTCGACTAAATCATGTGCAGGCACTTGAGTAAAACACCTTGCCTTTAACAATATGAATATATTCAAATAATCATCGACAGACTCAGTTGTTCGTCTCCTAACACTTGCTAATTCCTTTAGACTTATCTTAGATTGGCCCATGTAAAATAGTTCATGAAATAGCCTCTCTAATTGAGTCTAATGTTGAATGGAGTGTGTTGCAAGTGTGGTGAACCACGTAAAGGCATTCTTTGTTAGAGAATTTGGAAAGAATTTTAATCTCAAATTCTCATTTTTTTTGCAATATCTCCAGCCTCAGTCAAATAACATGTTATATGTTCGACAGTAGATTCACTGGTATCACCAGCAAACATTGTGAACTTAGGAATTTTATAACCTTTAGGAAGTTCAGTTTTTAGAACATATTATGACAAAGGAGATACAAAGTATGGCTTGTCTAAACCCACGTTTAAGCCATTCTAAGCCATGATATTTCAATCAAATTGGCTATATTGTTATGTGCTCCGATATTTTGTTGTTGGACATTTCTAACAACTTCGTCTGCATCATAATTTCTATCCGCCAAAATTACCTCTGGCTGTGCTTGTACCATTGGTTCGACTGGTTGAGGTCAAGGCACATGTTATTGTCTTTGAACCATATGTTCGACAATTTGCACAGGTTGAGTATTTTGGATTTGAGGGATATTTTGGATCCGAGGGATCCGTTGACAGACAGTTTGTGGAGGGGCGAAGAAATCTGCTATTCTCCCCATTTTAGTGGCTAATGCTTGGTAACCGTGATTCGTATTTTGAATCAAAGGGTTAAACACCGTACCAAATTTTTGTGTTAACAAATTAACCATCTCATGATTGCTCTCATCCATTTGTTGCCTAAACAACATCATAGATTCTATAGTTAAGACTGGTGGAGCATTTCTGCCAAAAACACTAGAACTCGAAAAACTATGTGTATTAAACGGTGTAAATGGATTTGCATGTTCTGCAAATGCAGGATTGTTATGCAAATTTTCCATCATTGAAGTTGGCATACCTTACAGTTTGTCCTTAGAGAAGTATGCGTATTTATGACCCTATCATCAAATCTAGACCTAACTTGAGAGTTAGGACAAGTAGGAACACTTTTAGACACAGGTACACCAACAGTAAATGGTGGCACAACGTTCCCCATTTCTTGTTGTCTCATTGTAGCAGTTACAGTCGGAGCAGTTACTCCCATTTTCGTCGAAACCGGCATGGCCATGGTTTCCCCCACGACCGTTGATACACTAGCACCCACTGCAGGGGCGGATGCCCGTGTAAAATGTGCTTGTGAAAAGGATTGTGATGATTGTGATGACATAGAAGCACCAGTATTGACGGATTTAGTCATTGTCTTAAAATCTTTACCACTTCTTAAATGCATGCACAAAAAAATGTGAATTTTTCCTTAGAAAAAGTTCACTGAAAATAGTTGCTAATCTTCAGATAACCGTTTTCACAAGAAAGGTTTTTAGAAAACAAATTTTGAAAAAGTTTTTGAATTTTTTTGGAAGATTATGGTAATTTCTTCCAAAGGGTTTTTTGTTTGAAAAAAGCACAATGGAAATTTCTTCCAAAGGTTTTGAAATTTTTTTTTTTTTAAAGTGATGCACAAACAGGGTCCCACCGGGCGTGCCAATTTGTTTACCGATGTTTATGGTAAACTAAGGGGGCTGGTTTTGGTTATTACAAGCACGATCAAACCAGAAATCCTAGGACATGTTGTGCATTTTGTTTTTCAAGCGTTCGTCGAGTTCATAGGTTGCTTTACGAACAGAACGAGACCGTGTGACATCTTTCGACGAAAAAAGGGATTTTAAAAGCAAAGTTAAGGCATTAAGTTTAAAATTGCAGAAACTTAAAGGAAAAATAAAGTACAATGCATTAAAAATAAAGGTGGTTCGACAAATCCTTTACATACATTTTTATGACTCTTTTCTCTCGCGCCGGTACTTCGAGTGTTTTAGAATTTTGTATAGGTGATTTGTGACCCGTTTTCCCTCTGGAAAACTATTATTTATACATAGAAAATAACTGGAAAAAGTACAATCCCACGATCAACACTTCTTCCATGTAGACAACCGCTTGTCTCCCACGTTCTCCATAAAAGAAACCGCTTCTCTTTGAAATTCGAATCATGAGTAATTGAATCTTTTTAGGCTAGGGTTTTAAGATGAACCTCTATTTTATTTGTTGGATATTTATTTAATTTAAAGTTTTTATTCAGTTATTTTATGTTCGTTATTTAGTTTTATTGTCGTGCGTAAGATTTGTCTCCTCTGGAGCACAACCCTAGTTTAGACACTTAGGTAGTTACAGAGCCTAATATTGATGCTTATATCTTGATATTTATATCTTTCTATCTATGAAGTAATTGATTAGAAACTAGTGAAAAGAAACCGAAAGCAGGTAGACCCTGATAGTTAGTACTTAGGAGGTGACATAACTAATATTGAGTAAAATATGTTGAAATAAGTAGGTAACTAGTTACTAATCAAGGATACGCGACTTCACGACTTAAATCTTCCCAGTAAGTCCATTCTCTTCCCTTGGTAAGGTAGATGCTGATAGGGTTGCCTATTTGTAGAACTAAGATAGAGAGTGTGATATGTACTTCTAAGATTCATAGATGAGAGAACCTTCAAAAACACTAGCATTAGAACTTGGAATTCTAGGAACTCTACCGTAAGTTTATGTTTCAATTACCCCTGAGTGAGATAAACCCCACACATAAGGATTATCGTGTGATTAGCAAGTACGACTCAACAGGCGGAGGGATGGACCTTAATCGACCAAGATAGTATAGACACTACACGTAAGGATCACCGTGCGATCAGTAGGTGCAACTTGATAACTGATTAGGTTAGCACGTCCCACGAACTCATCACTTAAATAGCCCTTACGTAAATTAATTCAAGAATCCTAACCGCTGCTAACATTTCTGCAACTAAAACAGGTAAATTTACTCTGTTGCAAATAGATAAAAATAGCAAATCTCTTAACCCTCAACTCTTTATTTTATTGTTAAAAAATAAGTAACGCGAATTGTTTCGACGAAATCACAATCCCTGTAGATACGATACTCTAGTTATCACTTTATTACATGGTAAACGATTTGATACACTTGTTTAATCCAACCATCAGATACATGATAATACCGTAAAGTGGAAAAAATAATAGTCTTTTATTTGTGTGCGCGCACAAAAATAATCATTTAAATTTGTGCATGTATCCATACAGGCATTGATTCAATCCACATTCCTTGAACGGCCTCACAGGTTCGTTCGAGTTTCCTTAAATAAAATAAAAAAACGTTCGGCTTCAATCGTAATTATCAAAGGTTTGGTTGGATAATGAAATGAAATTTAAATTAAACACCTTAAACATATGTTTGAGCAAGTTTGAAAGTGAAGTTTACCAGCTACTATCGCCAAACCAAGTTAATTGATTTGTTTATTTGTGATATTTTTTTTAAGAATTAATTAGTGGTGTATTTTTTAAGATTTTGAATTACATCATCAATATTTATTTATAAGAACAGAAGAGACTTCACCCAGTCTTTTTATATATAGTCATTCTTTATTGTCATGGAAGAGAAAAATTGAGTATATGTTAAAACAAGAGTCCTATGTGATCATCATGGTGGGATTAAAGATTTATTTTGAATCGGAATTATAACTTTTGTATTGGACTTTATATTTGTTTTTATCAATAAAAAAAATTACTTAGTAAATGACTTTGATCAAATTTGAGACAAAAATTCATCTGACCCAAAGATTAGATTAAATTATAAGTTGTTTGATTTGGTTTTGAACCCCATAGTTTTACTTTATATCCAAACACATTCAATAATATTCGATTTTGGATGTAAATGAATATCCATGTACGATAATATGATATTTGTGTCCGCTCCGTTGAATAAATATGATATTAGCTTCCATCCCATATCCGTGCGAGTATCCACTAAGAGGGTAATCCATGAATTTTATGATATATATAGATATTCATGAATTACATATTTTTAACAAAAATGATTTTTGTTATTTTTATAATTACTTAGAATTTAACAACAAAAATTCATCACATTCACGTCAGTCACAACAAGAAAAAACTCATCACATTCATTTTTTTTTTGTTTGAAATAGCTCATCTCATTCATTTTCTTCCTTTTTACCACAACATATAATATCCATATATAATAATATTTAGTAATATTCATACATTTCATTTCTTCAAAAGAAAATTTAAGAAAGGATCATTTATATAATTATATTTAAGCAAGGATATTTATGTAATTTACTTGATTTAATAACATGTACGGATATCTGTCGACATGAATACTATTAGATCCATATTCATGTGTAATGGGAAGTTGAAAGTAGTTGAAACATCTGCTCCGTGACAGATTTTATTAGGTACATATATTTTTGTCATCCCTAGTTGAGAGGGGAGAAGAATGGTTTACTGGGCGGAGTTGGAGGCGTATGTTATTCAACGGAAAAAGAGGAGCCGCTGCTGTTAGGAGGAATAAGATGACTTCTGATTTCTGAAATTAGGTTTTTTTTCATTGGGCCTCTGAAGCCTGGACAGTATATGGGCCTTTGTTTGGACTATTTGATTTAAAATATAATGAAGTTACAATTGCTAATCATACCCCCTTTCAAAACAATTATAATCTTACCCATAAGTTACAATTGTTTTAGAAAATAAAACATGGGTTATTTTATTTATGAAATTAAAAATTTTAATTATTTTTTGATTATTTAATTATTATTTTTTATAACTTACCGATTAATACATTAGCGCGTCCGTGAACCAAAATAGCGCACCGACCATGTATATCCCCCCACGTACCCGATTCTTTGAAGGTTATGTACCGCGTAGCCAAACCCACACCACGAATTATGTGACTATGGTTTCAATGGAAGACTGTTGTTTTCATAGTGTTCTTGTTGATTGGTAACATTAATTTGCTGGAAAACACGTTAGATAGGTGAACTTAGAGAAATAATCATGATTGTGAATTCTCTGTCAAAGAGGCTTACCAGTTGCTGAAGTCAAGTCCAAAGGTCTCCTTTTCATTATTTTACCTTGAATAAATATTGTTCTATTGAAAGTTTCTCTCTTTCTGTGAAGGCTATTGTGAAATAGACTTTCTACAAAGGATAACATTCCAAGCCGTTGAGAAGTGTCTTTAGAGTTACATTATGTTAGTAGTGGTTGCGAATTACTTGACCTAAAATTTGTTTCTAGTGTAAATGTTTTAACATGCTCATTCTTTTGGTGGGATATGCTTTTCTCGGAAGGTGCATCCTAAAGTGTTGCATGCCGTTTGGATTATTTGTGTTTGGCCTTACCGTCAGAACTTTTACCGTCAGAACTTTGAACTGTTCTCTACGATCCACATCACTTTAAAAGATCAGATTAAGCCAACAGCCCATTGCATTAGAAGTTTAAAACTTGAATTTTCAGTACCAAGTATGAGTGTGCTGAGCTATCTCAGAGTCAAACATTTGCATCTAATTGAGATTTCTCTCAGTATTGAAGGTTCCATTATTAGTACATTATATTGGAAATGAATCTGAAAATAATAAACCTTATGGTTTTGCATAACTGAATAAGAGAAGATTACAAATTATATATGAGAACAAGAGAATTTGGTAAATCAGACTAACCAACATCTAACAGAAATAACAGAATAGCTAACCAACTGATAAATATGAAATTAACTAATTGATACATAATTAGAAGATTCACTCAAAAGGTTTACTTTGAAAATGTAAGTTGATGAGGTTCAAGTGTTCAACCAGTGCCCCACACTGATTTAACTAGTGATCCAATATCTTTATTGACTCAATGACCGTTCTGAGTTTAATAATCGTCATCGCAATCAAAGAAAGTGAACCAGTAGACTTTGATTTGAAACGTTCTAATGAAGTTTCATGCTCAAACATGAAAACATGAGAAATTGGCTGCTCTGATGCAAGAACAGTTATAGAAGAATCAAAAGCTGGTCGTATAAAATGAAAACGAACCAAAATTCAAAATATATGAATCTAGAACATACAACAAAATTACGCAAAAATTCAGAACCAACACACATGAGATTAGCGTCTATATATAAGTAGATCAAGATAATAAAGAGTTGGACAATTTTTCGGTCCAGAAGCAAAAGAGATATTGTAACAAAGGATCACATAATACTTAATCACATAGAAGTGTAAATAGCAGAAAAAGAAAATGTGCCTTCTTGAAGCAATGGAGAGGACTTATTTGGGAAAATAATATGCTAGGATTGTATAAACAGTCTGCACAACTGCGAGAACAGAGAGTACCGTTGCAACAGAGTTGTAGTTGTGGTTCATAAATGTTAAAAGCCATTCTTCATTCTTGACGGTTGTGCCTTCTCATGATGAGTAGCACTTGGGTGACATAGAGTTGGGTGACATCAGTGACATTGATCAATCACAATGTCACAATGCTTGTGAAAGAGAGAGAAACACAAGCATTGTGACATTGTGATGGCCAATGTCACCAATGTCACCCAACTCAATTCATCAACCATTTCATCATAACCTTGACCAACTATGGTACAGTCAACTCCAAACGACATTGTGCTGAAAAATTCCTGCAACTCCTCATCAGTCATTTTCGTATGATCGACGATGATTTTCTTGTCCTTCAAAATTTTCACATCATCTGCAGAACATATTAACTCATTGAAAAACAACGCCACGGAAGTGAATTTGCCCCTAGTATTTTTCCCCTAAATATCATTCATGCGGGACGATGGGTTTTCTGGGCTGTTTTCCCTGTCACGAATATCGAGGTCTAATTCATCCTTACAAAACCAACTTGTCGGTGAGGAGTGCGTCCTTCTTATAAACCTCTTCTCAAGAATCCTATCTATCCGATGTGAGACTAAATCCCACCGAGCGTTGGCCGCTAACACTCCCAAGCAATTACATTGCGCCACTTAGCTTTGGTTGTTTTTGTGATATGCACAGCTGCAATTTCAAGTTTCCCCATTTCAAACTTAAATTCAAAGTCAAAACCTGTCACTCCTTTATCCTGAGCAAGTTGGATGCTTATCCCTGCAATTTGCAGCCTAGTAGCACAGAGCTTAAGTTTTACATGTCAAGTTCTAGAAAAACGTCTAATTTCCACTAGATGTTCATCATCATTATTATTATTATTATTATTATTAACAAAAGAGTGAACAACACCCAGAAGGTGAGGGGCATTAATTTTAAGCTCCTCAGGAATATGAGAGTAGCCTAAAATAGGCTGGACAAGATTATTAAATATGGTCTCTCTGCTTGAATCTTCTCCAAAAAAATGCGGGAAAAGTGTTTCAGAAAGGACGTGGACGATGAAAAGTGGTATTTGATTCTCAAACAACATGAGATCAGACAAGACATCATCATTTTTAAGCACTTGAGGTGCAGCGGGAGGGGAATAATTGATACATGGTAGTTGAGAATCAAACCCTTTTGTAATGACAAGCTCGAACAGAAAACAACTATCCACTAACATAATTTTCGAGAGTTCTTGCTTTTCCAAGTTGGGGCCATTCGTGTATATAATACTTACATCTAAATCACATATTATTTTTTTAAAAAAAAAATATGAAAAATCGGTGGCATTATCTGAGGTACGTGATAAATAGTCTTTTGGTATTTTTTCATTTTGAATTTCAAAATACACTACCTTGCAATCTTAACTGCATTTATTTAGTCCATTGGCATACTCCATGTATAACTCTACAACTCTCCACTACAATACTGACATATTTCCATGCATATACATGAAACGCATAAAAGGCACCTCATTGCATTCCTGTTTATTTTTAGTGTTTTCTGTCATGGCTAATTATCTCTATTAGAATATATATGAAGAAATTTGTAGTATATTTTATGCTTTTTGATCCTGGTGGTTATGCTATGTGGATTGTACAGGGGCGGAGCCACCCCCCAGCTAGCCTGGGCACTAGTAATGGCGCAAGCCCAGCCATCACTAGAACTTTTAGCTTTTCCTGCGGATTTACCTGCGGATGTTTGTGTAAATTCCGCAGGAAACACATTTCCAGGTGAGGTAATACCTTAGGATTTTTGCCAAGGATTTAAGTTCCCAGGTGAGGTAATACCTTAGGATTTTAGGTTCCACAGGAAAGATATATCCGCAGGAAATGTGAAATTATCTGTAGGAAATGTGAAATTATCCGCAGGAAATGTGAAATTATTCGCAGAAAGGAAGTAACATTTTGCGATAAATTTTTTGCACAGGCTCTATAAAATTCCTGGCTCCACCATTGGTATGGACTGAATCCAATGTGACTAGAAGGGATATAATTTTGGATGGAGCAAATAGGGATGGTTTAAGTTATGTGGTGCAATCACGGAGGGACTCTTCAACCAGCAACCAAACTATGTGTAGTTACTCTAATATTGAGTTTTTTTATATCTGCTTTTTGTTCATATCCATAATTTGGTTTTTGGATCTTCTGTTCAGACATTTTTGTTTTGAATTATTTTCTGTGATATTTTCCAAGTAAATAAATATCAAATTTAGTTCATTTTAATTTTTGAATGTGTTTTGCTTTCAATCATTTTAATGTGTTTTTCTATCATATACAATTTTCTTGCTCCATTTATGCCTTAAAAGAAATTGATCTTACTGCCCTACAACTTCATAATGTTATATTATGGAAAACTCTTTCTTTCCTACATCAAACTCTATCAGTAATTGCAGATTTATCAGCAACAAAAAAGACTGGAGCATCTACAAGTTTGTTTGAGATTTATTGAGATTGAAGTCATATCTTTCTATGGTTGAGAGAAAGGGAAGGAAAAGGAAGAATACATTGAAGCTTACAATTTGGTACAATAGATTTTCCTGGTGGTACAATACTGCAGCGACAACATAGCAATGCTTTGGTTCTGAATACAAGTTTTTAATTTATGTTTTGGCTGGCTGTGTGTATGTGTGACATGCTGGATTTTTTCAATTTATGTGGTTTGGTCCTTTAGGATAGTTGGTTATAGTTTATTTTCTTTGGGATGACTTCTTTTCTTCTATCTTAAAACTGATTTTGTTTATAAACTTCAAAAAAAAGTTAACAACAGCATGTAACTTTCACAAACACCTTATGTGTATAACACAAGTTTGTTCATAAAAAAAGTATATCAGAAGTTTAAGGCCACTAGATGGTGCAACATGTTGACAGTGGCACCTCTCCACATATAGTATTTCATTTACTATACGCAACTCGAAGAATTCTACGCAATAAAATTGCTTTGATGTTTTCTCACCATTATTAATGCACCTTCAAGTTGTTGGTGTGGAACTGGTGTACTTATTATGGGGTTTAAAATAATTCGGATGAAAGGTTATATAACTCACCCGTTCATCTCACGAGTGAGTTTTTTTTTTTGGTCAGCTAGCCTAGTGGCTACAATTCACCTTATAAGGTGAATAAGTGGGGTGTCCGGGGTTCGAACCCCGGCCTCTGCATATAACAATGCATTGTCCTACCAGCTGAGCTATGCTCACGGGACAGTGAGTTATTTAACATCAATAGAAATATATAATATAATTTATTGATCTTTAATTAAGTCGATAAAACCCGTGCGAAGCACGGGTCGAAAGTCTAGTCATTACTAAAGCTTGTCAAGCTTGTCTGGTCAAGCTATCATTTACCCTAATTCTACCCTAATTTTTCCCTCCTTTCTCATCGCATTAAATTCTCCTATAACTTCACCCTTTCATATCACTCATGGTCAGCAATTCATTCATTATGCCATATTTTCAAGATTACTCTTTGCCTCTTCCAACAACCATCTTTATTGCTAAAGTTTGTCTGGTCAAGCTATCATTTACCCTAATTCTACCCTAATTTTTCCCTCCTTTCTCATCGCATTAAATTCTCCTATAACTTCACCCTTTCATATCACTCATGGTTAGCAATTCATTCATTATGCTATATTTCCAAGATTACTCTTTGTCTCTTCCAACAACCATTTAATGATCATGCACATTCCAATTCCTAGTAGAGGCTGCGCACAAACCTTCTCACTTTTCCAAAATTTTCTTTCTTACCTTTCCAACCCTCAACCAAGAAAGGATCCCCCAACCTATTTTGTTTCAACCTTTCTTCTCTTCTACTTCTCCATCTTTTTCATCACCATGCCCATTGAGGCTTGCGACACCATCTTCACCATCCTTCCTTAAAACCACCGCAATGGAAACTCTAAATCTCTAATCCTACCACCGTACACCACAAGTTACGATAACCGCACTCCCCTCATGTTGTGTCTCTCCACCGCTGAATCCATGTCGCCAGATGCTTAATCAAATTCGACGTAGATGTCATCTCTCAAGATTGTCAGACAAAACACGGTAATTCTTATCTTCCTATATGTTTTTTCTCTTTCGGCCTTTCACAGTGGCGACAATATAATCATTGAAGGTTTATTTTTCCTTTCTCTTATCATCAAAACTACATTCTATGCTAATTTCCTTTTTATTTCCTTTATTATTTTTTGGACCCGGTAAAAGAGGAATAAGAGGTTTAACAATAAGTAAACCTGAGGTACTCTTTCTATCCTGCTTATCTCCACACCAATCTGCATCAAAGTAAGCTATTAATTCCATAGAGTTTTCATCCAGACACTTAGGAAATAGAATGTCAAATTCTAGTGTTCCTTTGATGTATCTCGTCACTCTTTTGGCTGCTAGCAGGTGAGATACTCTTGTTCAATTATGAGTCTACTAATTATACCAACTGCATATGCAATATCTGGCCTACTATTGCATAGATACCTTAGTGATCCCACAATTTGCTTGAACAATGTAGGATCCACTGGTTCTTCTTCTTCATTCATCACCAGTTTCACATTTGTCTCAGCAGGTGATGATGATGGATTGCAGTTCATCTAATTGAACCTCTTTAATATATCAGATGCATACTTGATTTGATGCATTACCAATCCTTCTGCAATTTAAGTGAATTCCATGCCTAGAAAATATGTCAAGTTTCCTAAATTTGTCATTTCAAACTCAGTCATCATCTGAGATTTGAATACTTCTATCTCATTCACATCACTACCAGTCACTATCAAGTCATCAACATAGAGACAGATGAGTAATTGACTACATTCAATTCCTTTCTTCACATATACAACATATTCAAACTTGCATTCTACAAAATCTTGCTGCACAAGAAAGCTGTCAATTATCTTGTTCCAGGCTCTTGGTGCTTGCTTCAATCCATAGAGTGCTTTGTGTAATCTATACACCATATCCTCCTTCCCTTTTACCTTGAAACTTGGTGGTTGTGTTACATACACTACTTCATCTAGAGGACCATTTAAAAAAGAAGATTTTACATCCAGATGATACATTGGCCACTTTCTTCCACAAGCTATAGCAACTATCAGTCTCACAGTCTCTAATCTTGCTACTCGAGCATATACTTCAACGTAATCCATACCAGCCTTCTGCATGAATCCCCTAGCCACTAATCTAGCTTTGCGTTTGGCTATTTCACCATTTGGCTTCAGTTTCAACTTGAACATCTATTTCACATCTATTGGTTTCTTGCTAGCAGGTAGTTCAGTCAATTCCCATGTGTTATTTCTGTTGATTGAATTCAACTCATCAATCATAGCATTCTTCCACACTTCTTCATTCAATGTTATTTGATAGTTGATTGGTTTTGCATCTGCTAATAATGCAAAGTGAATAAATTCCCCTTTTTCATTAACTTGATTATCAGGAGTAATTTCATATCCAGCTAACCTTGTGGAAACAAATCTTTGCCTGACTGAAGTTCCAGTGGCTTGATTCTCATCAACAGGTACTTCAGCTTGAACTTCAGTATCAAGTTGAACTTGTTCAACTTGATCATCTTCTTCAATTATTATGGGAATTGTATGATTAGAACTCTTCTCTTTCTTGTTCCAATCCCAAGCTTCATTCATAGGTTTTAACATCTCTACTAATCACTATTGAATGATTTAGAGGATGATATAACCTATATGCACCAGTTTCATGATATCCAACCAAAATCATAGGCTCACCCTTACCCCCTAACTTTCTTCTTTTTGCATCGGGGATGTGCTTGTACCATAAAGAGCCAAAAACTTTAAGTGTTTAGCTGACTGCTTGCATCCTAACCAAATTTCTTCAGGAATTTGATTCAGTTTCTTAGTGGGGTATCTGTTCAAGATGTAAGCTGTAGTTTTTACTGATTCTCCCCAAAATGTATTAGGCATCTTCTTCATCTTGAATATACTTATGGTCATGTCAAGCAGGCTTCTATTTCTTCTTTCAGCTAAACCATTATGTTGTGGAGTATAAGGAGCAGTTACTTCATGTACAATACCATTATCTTCACAAAACTTCTCAAACACCTTTGAGGTATACTCACCACCACCATCAAATCTTAAAACCTTAATAGATTTTCCACTTTGTTTTTCTACTAAGATTTTAAACTTCTGAAACATATCAAATGCTTCACTTTTGGCCGTAATCAGATATAACCAGAGTTTCCTGCTAAACTCATCAATAAAGTTGATGAAGTATTTGTTACCCCCTAATGAAGGAACCTCTAAAGGACCACATACATCTGAATATACAACATTACGTAGCTCCTTTGATCTACTAGCAGTACTTGAACTGGATGCATTTCTAGGTTGCTTGCCTAACAAGCAAGTATCACAAACTGTGCTAGGTATCTCAATTTTAGGTACTCCCAGAATCATATATTTATTAACTAATTGATTAAGACCTCTATAATTGAGATGACCAAATCTATAATGCCATAGCCAACTATCTTCATCTTTTACGATAGCAGATAAGCAGTTCAAATCCACAAATTTCATGTTGGTCTGAAATGTCCTATTCTTTGCAAGAGGAGTTTTCAACACTAACCTTTGATTTTTATCAAACAACTTTAATACATTATCCTTCATAGTAATTGAATATCCTTTTTGAATGAGTTGACCATCACTAAGTAGATTGCACTGCATACCAGGGACATAAAGAACATCTTCAATAATTGCTATTTTTCCATTCTTTCCTTCAATAGCAATCTTCCCCATTCATTCTGCAGTTAGGGTTCTATGATCTGCAAGTTTCACCTTTGTGTTCCTTCCATGATCAACTTCTCTCAACCTTCCATGATTCACAATATTGATGAGTTTGGAGATGTATTCAGCAATCTTTTGCTCATCCTCCGTTTGCATCAATTCAAACCTCCTTCTCATTGATTGAAGCTTAATCAATTTCACCTTATCATCACCTTCATGATACTTTGAAAGAATATCTCATGCTTCCTTTGAACTAACTGTTTTTGAAATTCTTTCAAAATTTGCTTCATCAAGACTTTGTTGAATCAAGAACAAAGCATTGCAATCTTTCTTCTTCAAATCTTTGTGCAAGAGTTTAGCTTATATACAATATCTAGTTTGGTTGCTTGAAGCACAAGTTATGTAACAAACTCTAACTCTTATGTGCAAATCTCTTACAAACTTGTAACAAAATTCATAACAAACTAAAAACAATAATATGATTTATCACTAAGTAAACTTGAATTAACTACTAAAATAACATTAACAAAGGATCACTTAATAATACATCATATAGAAATGAATATAGCAAAAAAATCAAAATGCGCCTTCTTCAAGCAATAGAGAGAAATTATTGTTTGGGAAAATAATATGCTATGATTGCATAAACAGTCTGCACAACAACGGAAACAGAGAGCAGCGTGGCAACGAAGTTGTAATTACGGTTCATAAATCTTAAAAGCCATTTATGACGATGGTATGTGAATGAATTCAACACTATTTTCCAGATTCTTTGAATGAAAAATGCCTCGGAGTAATTGTTCATGTCATGAACCGTTTGAATATAACTACTGGAGTCAACTACTTTATGGTCAACTCCAAATGCTATTGTGCGGAAAAACTCCATCACGTCTTGGTTGCTCATCTTGAGATGATCCACAATAATTTTCTTGTCCTTAAGAAGTTGGACATCATCGGAACAACAAATCAGACCGTTGAAAATCAAAGCAGCCCAAGTGAATTTGCCCCCGGAAACAGTTGTGCTTGTGCTCTCATCCACGGCGTCATAGCTTGGTGTGAAACGGGAAAAATCTCTAAACATTTTATGATGTTCCCAGGCAATTATATTGCACCACTTAGCTTTTGTTGTTTTTGTGATATGCAGTTGTTCAATTTCAAGTTCCCCGTTTTGAAACTTAAAGTAAAAATCCAATCCTTTCACTTCTACCTCTTCAGGAATATGATCCAAATCCAAGTGCTTACCATTTACAAGGATATTGCCAAGCCTAAAAAGCACACCACATAAACTCTTCCATGCCAAATTGAAGCAAGAAAGACCAAGCTCTTTATCTTTCTCCTCGGAAAGTGGTTTTATGGTAACTCCTGAAGTTAGGAGTCTAAAAGCACAACACTTCAGTTTAAGTTTTACCACATGCTGCTGCTGTGTATCGATAATGTCCTCGACATTATGTTCCTGGTGTTACAAATTCATGGATTTGGATCAAACCCCAATTGCATGAAATGACTGAACAACATATTGGATAATAGTTTGAGAAACAGAAATAATTGGATGTAAACATCAAAACAACTAATTTAATTCCCTAAAAAAAAAAAACTAATCTTATATTTCTATTACCTGGTTGATGCAACTCTCTGTTTTGCTCTTTATCTCACCTTTTTCGTTAACGAAAAAGTGGACAATATCAAGAATGTGAGGGGCTTCAATGCTCTGAACATCAAGCCGGGAGTAGCCTAAAATAGAAAGGACAAGATTATTAATTGTGGTAGCCCTCTCCTTCATGTCACATTCAGAAAAGTAGCGGAAAAGTATTCGAGAAAGCTCGTGGAGAACACAAATTGGAATCTGGTTTTCCAACAAAGCGAGATCAGACAAGACATCTTCATCACTTAGCAGTTGAGGTGCAGGAGCAGGAGATTTCAATTGACATGGTAGTTCAACATCTAACCCTTTTGATATGAGAAGTTCTAACAGAAAACAACCATCTACTAACATAATTTCCGCGAGTTCATGTTGTTCCATGTTGATCTCAACAACATAACTTGCTCGAATCTGATCATTTAAATTCCAGATTACTTCGCAGCAAGCGTTCAACTTTTCATAAGCGGACATGTTGTGTTGTTCTCTATGAAAGAGATACATCATGCACCTTATTTTGATCTCTTCCATGAGAAGCAAGTCTTCTCTGCTTCCCTTGAATCGGGGTCCAATCGACACTGCCCTTGGTGTATATGCATCCTCGTTTGATTTTTTTAAGTACTTCAGGAACAATGGAAATGCAACGTGATTGAATGTAACCGTCATAGTTGACAGAACTTAGTGACACTGCCATGGAACGACGCCATTCACTAAACTCCATGGCCTGTACTGTGTGGACTTTTTCTTTTTTGCCACAAAACCGTTTCTACGGTAGGTGGGCAGCTGGTCAGAAGCCTAGAAGGTATAATTTTATGAACATGAACAGACCATGAAAGTGAGACAACCCCAAATTTTTTGAAAACAAATTGTCACATGCGGATTCACGGTGAAGATAATCTTTTTTATTTGTCATCACAGGATTTTAAAAAAAAAATTATGAAACAGTCTTGCAATATTCAATCAATTTTAAAAGATCTTTATGACATCAAAGATCTTTTACGAAGTTTTAAGCTAATTTCGGTTTACCCCCTACTATATTATGTTGGATTAATTATTTAATTAATCAATTATGGATTGACAATAATCAATTATTATAAGTTAATATTATATTATAAATTATGGTTTATTGTGTTAAGCACTAATTAATTGATGAACATATATGATTGAACTATTCTTTCTAAATGGACCCGTGATAACTATTCTTTCTAAATGGACCCGTGATGGGTTGGACCATTTAGTTAAGCGCCCAATGAGAGGGTCTCTGCCCTCGGCCGTTTAGCTATTTAAACGTCATCCCATCAGACGGTTAAGCAATTATGAACGTGCTAAACGAAATGAGAGTAGTCATCCCTCTCATTCTTCTGACAGTTATCATTCATCAACTTCTTCTTTCTCTATGATATGCCATAATTTGTATATAGTGATCCATGGCTAAACTCTTAAACTTTTAGCAATTGGTATCACAGCCAAATAGATACAATTTATGGCTATTGTTGTTTGCCTATTATATTGTATGAATCGTACAAATTCTGCCATATTTTTGTAATCATCATGTGTTATCAAATTATTGAATCGTTACTCACTATATTCATATGATTCATACTTGACTATGAATGTAATCATATATATAAAATTGCATACTTTTTTGAGATCATGGTTGAATCAAAATCTTGAATGGAACAATCAATTAGTTTTGATTAGAATCATGGTTAATAACAACCTACATTATATTTGATATACCGATTGAAATACTCGTACTATTATTGAATCCAACAATCAATTTTCATGGGGCTTCTCTAAATTGTTTATTCACATCTATGCCTAAAAAAAATCTCGATGAACCGTTCAAACTCACATCAAGATCGAGCCGGGGAAAACTGAATATTTGCAACCCGCTTTCTATTAAAAAAAAAAAGTCTATGCCCACTCTTGTCTGTAGCACGTGGGACGTGTGTGAAGTAGTAAAAATTCCAATCTTTATTTTCTTTTACTAAATAATAATAATTTATTATTCTGAATATTTTGGTAATTTTTTTTATTATTGGAATTTGTTTTGACACCCAAAAGATATATTCTGCAGTTTTATATGGGTATAATTAAATTATATTCAAAGATAGTATTTCTCATATTTGTTGTGTGAAAATTTTATCAACATTCCTTACTCTTATATGACTCATCGGATAAATCTCACTCTTCAAATTGATGTGTCAATGAGGAATTGTTTATCCCCTAATTAACTCATAAATATTTTATTGTTATGGGATAAAAATATAATTTATTTTACACCCAAAATATTTTTAAGAAGATTTGATTTATTTGATACCCTTAATTTTTGGGATTTAAATTAATTTCTAAAATCTCTAAATATTTGATGTAAATTAACTTGAGAATCATATACCCTTCTAAATCATATATTCTCTAAATTTCAGTCTAAAATATTCTATGTGAAAATATTTGTTATAGTACTAACACTTAGGTAAAGTATTTTTTTTAAAGTGTTATAATTGTGAAAAATTTTAGACTCAAACTTATATTCTTACATCAAATATTTTATATATATTACGAGATTTGTTGATACCTTCAAAATTATTTGTCTTGTCAAGAATAACTTTACTATCATACTATATATATTATTGATTTATGGGTTTCAAAATTTTATCAAATCTTGAAAAGATCATATATTCTCAATATTTGAATCTAAACTATTTTGAAAATCCTCTCTTGTATTAGTAACACTAACTATCTGATCAATTAAAATGTTACTATTGTGAATTTATAGAAGGCTCGATTTTATTAATTCTAATGTCAAATATAATTGATTTAAATTTTATGATTTTAAATAAACTTGAAATTATAAATAGTCTAATATAATATATTCTTTAATTCATATTATTTTAGCATAAAGATCCAAAATTTACAAATTGGTCATTCTTTTTGCGACATATTTAAACTTAGACACTTGTCTCTGATTTTTGTCACAAATTGATTTAAAGGGTCCTAATAATATTTTGTTTTCAATACGAGTATAGTAAGTTGTATATTATATATGTCATTTATACTAATTGAATTTAAAATTGCATATTTCTCTTTAACATACATTATGCTTTCTGCTATACTCTCTAATCTAGACCCGTAATTTATTACTCTAAATTTTGTGACAAACAGTATTAATTATCTAATTATGCGTCTTGTCGCAATTAAATGCTTGGATCACAATAATATTAAATTATACATAGTGAATAATGCATTGTTGCATTTTTATGCTAAAATTCAATTATGAATTAAAATTTGCACACCTCTTTATTGTTTATCCGTTAAATATTATCAAAACAACATATTAAGAATTCAGGCAATTTTAAATCATCCTTACAACTGAACACTTATATAAATCATAATGATTTATAATTAGAGTCTCATATATGTTTGGTAATAATGACTTATTCTCTATTAATTTATTATTATTTTGAGATGACTATATTATAAAATATTCTTGTTAAGTCATCAAAAGTCATTGGCTCCAAATATAACGATGAATGTCACACACTGTGAGGTAAGTCGTGATTTAATTATTTTTTATCCTCTTGTGACTTATCGTATATTATTGCACATATGAAATTTTTTATTCATTCTTCTCTTTTGTTGTGCAATTATGATATCCTATATAGAAGTGAAATTCTTTTTCCAG
>Ga0228711_1001258_pt1 | contig 36617 bp, 16 predicted proteins | sample MedpolnodulmetaG_2_FD_177996 | JGI IMG/M metagenome (GOLD analysis project Ga0228711, IMG submission 177996) | Root nodule microbial communities from Medicago polymorpha collected in Santa Monica, California, United States - brown nodules | ecosystem: Host-associated > Plants > Roots > Nodule... | reverse complement strand
ACTTCATCCAAATCCTTAAGACATGGATATATTGGTCATCTCACTTATATGTTTTTAAAATCCACTTTTACATCCAATGTTGAACTTTAATTTGCAATTGAAACACTTACATATCCCCTTTAAGAGAGAGACTCTTTGCGTATGTGATGTGTTGACATAGTCAAATATGATCAGACGGATGAACAACATGGTAAAAAATATAGGCTGATGGTGGTTTCACAGAGGAATTTTAGGTTCCTATCTTTCATGAGAAAGGAGAAAATAAATTAGAAAAAGAAAGAATACCAAAAATGAAATTTGAACATGTGACAAATGATAAGGAAAAAAAAAGTAGTGTGTTTTGTCCGTCAAAATATCTAAAATAGAGTGAGTTAGTGGTAATTTTATGGATTAGTTGAAAAAGTAGAGATTTATGAATAATTATTTAACCAAAAAAACGACTCATTTATAAAAAATGTCACATTATTTTAAAATGTCTAATACACATGTACTTTGTCAACTCAACATAACACATGCATTTTTCCATTGTTAGATCCTACCAAAGACTAAACGTGAAAGTTTTTAAAGGTCAGATAGAAAAATTGCATGGAAGCGAACGATATAAAAAAACTTATGGATTTGTGAGTATAGGGAATAGTGAGTTGCGGGTAATTTTATAAATTTGTAGAAGAAGTTTGAAATTACTAGATAATTATGCTACCTAAATATTAGACTCATTATGAAAATCCCACATCAATTTAAAATGTCTAATAAACATGTATTTTGTTGACTTGGCATATCACATCTACATTTTTCAATTGTCAGATCTCACGAAAGACCAAAAGTGAAAAAATTTGAGTTAATAGATGTTGAATAATTATTATTGTTTTGCATAAAAGTGAATGGCAACCAAAACCAAAAATTTAAGATAAAAAATTAAAACAACGATACCTAAAAACTAACAGAATAAATCATCATAATGTTGAGACTTCAGTGAGAGCGTATATTGGGTTGTATCATTACATTATGCATTAAGTATATGAATCATCTCACTTGTATGTTGCTCAACATCTATTACTCCTGCATCCATTGTGCAATTTTAACTTACACTTGACACATTAACATATCTTCATTTTATTGCAAGACTCTTTGTGTGTGTGATCCAACACCAAGAATCACTCCCGCTTTCCCACAATGTTGAACTAGGATATGATACCAAGCATTGGACCTTCTGGGGAGCAAACACTGGCATGATTTAACTCATTAGATAACGAGCAATCACATAAGTGAAAATGATATCATATTTTCATCCAAAATTTTAAAGTTTAAGAATATAAGTTTTTTCACTTAATTGTTGTTCAACCTCCATTCTTTAATCCAATGTTGCACTTTAACTGACACTTGATAAATCACAATATTCTCTTTTAAAAAATGACTAAATTCTAACCGGTGCTTGACACGGGTCCACATACTAGTACTTCAGAATTCAGATACCATGTGCACCTAAAACAAAAGCATAAATATACTAAATATACACTTATATAGTATCGATGAAATTAATTACTTACCATAATCATTTCATCCAATTATATTGAAAGTGTATAGTTGTTCGTCCAAAAATATATATTCGTTTTTTTTGGTAGATAGAAGAAATGACAAAATCATTATAAACTCACACACACAAGTGGAGGTACCGGGGTTCGAACCCCGATCATGGGGTCCGGCTTAACAATTTCGGCATTTTACCAGTTGAGCTAGGACTTCTGGATCCAAAAATATATATTCTATTATTTATGTTGTTTAATTTAACAGTGTCTTAACATAACAATGATCTATATCTATAATAAACTCGTGTGATAACATGGATATATGTCTAATATCTATAGATATCTTCTGAAAACGTTTTGCTATTCTTTATCTTCTTTTACATATATGAACTCTTCTCCTCTTCTTTTCTCATTTTTTCTCTCTTGCTATACATTTCAATTGCCAGGGTGCCTTAGAGTCATTATTCTCACCCAGTTATATTATAAACATTTGGCTATGTACAGTGGCAGAGCCAGAAAATTTATGGAGCTCAAGCAAAAAATTTATCGTAAATTCACATGTGATATAATATATAAACAGTCATAAAACGAAATAAAAGAGGTTCATCATTTTGTTATATGTTGGATATTGACCATGTAATATACGTGAAGTCTGAAAATTGACTCTGTAATCAAATAACATGTACTCCGACCAAGTAATTCGAGATTTTTATTATTTATAACCCTGTAATATACGCGAAGTCCAAAAAAGCAACCAAGATATTGAATTTTTTCATGATTTCTTAGAGGCGAGTTAAGAACGTCAAAATATGGATTTACACAAAAAAAATTATAAATTTTCGACAAACGACAAATTAATTATGAATTTTTAAAGTGTAAAAAACTCAAAAAACAAAACAACGGAAATCTCAACCTATAAATCGAATTTTGAGCTCATTATTTGCAGAGACGTCTATAAAAATACATAAAAAAGGATATGGAAAGTTTCATAGCATTTCGAAGTCATTTAAATTTATTTTGATTTTTCAACCAAAACGTGCAAAATTGAAATTTTGTTCCGCGTAAGCGTATACTCACAAGTCAAATTTAGTTCCCTAATTTTGTATGCATGACTAGAACATGATAAAAACCTTCAAAATGAAATTTGTAGTTTTTAAACGAGATACAAATTAATTATAAATTGTTTAAGAAATTCATAATTATGAGGGAATAAAAATTTATAATTAATTTATCCCTGGTCGAAGAAATTTATTTTTTTGTGTAAAGCTATATTTTAACGTGCTAAACATGTATGAAAAAAACAGTGAAAAAATTCAAACTGTAGGTCACATTTTTAGACTACGCGTATATTATAAGGTGGTCAAAAATAAGAAGAAATTCAAGTTACAATGCTAGAATATATGTTTTGTATTTTACAGGGTCATTTTGCAGACATAATGTGTATTACAAGGTCAATTTGAACAATTAACCCGTTAAAATAAGATAGATGAACCCGTCCATTGTGTGCTAAATAAAATTAGAAGGTAAATGTCTTTTCTGAGACCTATTTGCATGTGAGAATTTTCAGATTTTACCTAAATTTTTCTTTTTGTAAGTGTGTTAATGGGCTTCTGGGTTGGGTCTAATGTGCAAAAATTATCGATCGAGTCCGGACGACTGTCCGGGTTCGCCGGACAGTGAAACCACCCCTGGCTATATACCTAACTACAATTTATAAATTAACTAAATTTTTTGTAATATATATAATTATATATTATTTAAAAGTTTATGATCTTATGAATATTCCCTTAAAAAAAAGATCATATGAAAATTTAGAGTTTAACTACAAACTACTGATATGTTTGGGAATCCAGTTACATATTTTTAGTCTAGGTATTTATTTAGCAACCCTCAAATATTAGTTCGACGACAGAGAGTAAATAATTTATTTTTTTCATTGAATGAAAAGGATTGAACCAACAATGGATTAATTCAAGTGATAAGGGATTTGAAGTCCTTAAATATATGGTCAGAGATTTGATTTCTGGCCCATGCATATGAAAAAATTCGGTTGAAAGAACTAACTGGCTCATGCGCATGAAAAAAATCCGGTTGAAAGAACTCACTTTGTGTGCCCCATAAATTTTCTAAAGGAGATTAATTACTGATATACAACTGTGAAAACTTCGTACTAATATCATGATACTAAAAAAAAGATTGATAAGGTGATTTGATATTTTAGAAATAAACAAAAGGTAGGGGAATAAGGAGATTTAAGTTTTTTTTTCTTTCAAGTATTTTAGTGTCTATAATTCACATTTTAAGGTGAATAAGTAAGGGTGTTCAAAGTTCGAACTCAGACTATACTTCTTACCAACTGAACAATGCTCACGAGGACAGAGATTTAAGTTCTAATCCACCACTAATATTTATAACAATTAATATTGGCAAATAAAATTACACCCAAAAAATTGACAAATAAAACAATCTTCTAGCTATGCGGGGATAGATAGCAACCATAAATCAGCCAAGTAACTGTCAAACAGACAGCAAACAATGGTTAAGAAGTCAATTAAATCTAAATTACTCTTTTTTGGCTTTGACAATGGAGATCCTAGCTCTAGAGCAGATGGCCCTAGAACATTAGTGGCAATGTCACTAGGGTGTTGGCCTTTAGAATATTAGTGTTCTGAACTAACTAAAATAATGATATATTTCTCATAATCATATTAACAAAATTGTTTTATCTGTGCACAAGGGTAGAACTTAAACAAAAAGTTTGGGATGCAAATTTACAAAATAATATAAATTAAAAAGCCAAATTCACTATAATTCACTATAATAGCACTAATAGGGTTACATCTATAAACATTCAAAATAAAAATAAAAAAGACATATCATTGTTTAGCAAACAAATAAATCTGAGAAGCATCACAACAAACAACACAAGGTAACACCACTAATTATTTTTACTTTTATAGATAAGGATGTTGTTTATCTTGCTCTTGGGGTAGAGACTGCAACACTTGATTAATGAAAAAGATCATGAATAATACATGTAAAACTAAAGCTTGTGTTTTCATACTAATTTTTAGGTTCGATTCACCCCGTCAATAAATAAGTATATATTGGGTGCAAATAGTATGAACATTGAATCCCTTTCAGGATACTATTGGTTTCCTTAATGTGATTTGCACAAGCACACTAAACGTATCTTTCGATAATAGTTTACAGAAGAATGTTTCCAACACTTCTCGCATGCATTAAAGAAGAGGAGGATGATTTAGAGTAAGAAAATGGGAGAGAATAAGACTATGAAACTTGCCAAATTCGTGTCCATTTTGATGGTTATAGACTATGTATTTATAACATATGAAACACCACTTCAAATATGAGTAAACAACCTTTCACCGAGAGTTGCAATCATTTGAAATCATAACCTTTGATTCAAGAGATGTATTGGTTCACTTACAGTTATGTAATAACAATGAAACAATACATTTCAATCAAATCTATGAGGAGTTACAACCATTTGAATCCAAAAATGAGGAAAAAAACGCACAAAACGCATGTTTTTAGGGTATAGAAACACATCTGGTGCTTGTACGGGCGCTCAGCTCTAGGACCCAACGTCCACACATACAGAGTCAGCGCCCGAACTTCCTTCTCTAGTGCTTGGCGTTGTGTTCCGACCGTTTTCCTTGTGTTTTGCGTAATGTAGTAGGCCTTGGGTCTTCCAATAAGTTGAAAATGATTCCATTATTTTGAAAATCACCTATAGTGTAAATATATTTAAATCATGCTAAAAAATTAGTTATTACAACATTTAATGTTGTGAATTGGTTCAAAACTTGCTTTATTAATTAAATCTATCAAACATTGGATAATGTATGCTTTGTCAATTAAGCAAAAGATAAAAACACAATTAATTTTTCATGAACTTTAAAATAAATAAAAAATCAATTTGTATATTAAATAAATCTCACATGATTGATTTTATTTCATTCTCATGAATTAAACGCAACTCTTGGAGTCATACATTTCAACCACAAACAACATTATCAACTTAAATCTCATATAATTGATTTTTTTTCTTCTCATTCTCATGAATTAAATGCAACTCTTGGAATCATATATTTCAACCACATACAACATTATCAACTACATGCACGAACCACCAATATAATATCTTACAAAGAATGCATGAATCTTCGAGTCATTCATGTCATGTGATAATGAACATTATAAGTTAGAAATACAAACTTTTTGTAAATTTTAACCCCTATTATATTCATGTATTATGTATCTATTATCTATCAAATAACTGTTATTTTTAGGTAATCAGATAAAAAAATTGCAACATTTATATTATTTTATGGGAAAATTATTATTATATAAGTTACCACTTTGAAATTATAAGAGTAACATCAACAACATTAATTTTTTTTTGTCAAAAAACATTAATTATCTTTTTGGTCTCTCATTTCTTTCTTCATTTATTTTCTTGTATTTTCTTATTAGGATTAAATAAGTTTCTGCTCCCTATAAATATAATAAATTTAGTTTTTAGTTCTCATAAAAAAATTGGCATGTTTTAGTCCATATAAAAAGTTTCAGCATGAAGTTTTAGTCCATGCTAAATTCAAATTTGTTTAGTTGTTCTTAAAGTTTTGAATTTTTGAGTGGCTTTTTTGTCTGACATGTTTAGAACATTATAAAAAATTTCTATAGAAAAAATGAGCTCAAAATATAATTTCTATGTCCAGGTTTTCATTACTTTTATCTTAAGTTTTTTAAAGGTAAAAAATTTATATTCAATCATTTTATGTTAAAAAAATATAATTTTATGTGTAAGGTCATTTTATAATGTTCTAAACATTCCTGCAAATAGTCATTCAAAAAATCAATTTTTTATAAGGAAAAAGTCATTCAAAATTTTAAAAGTTTAATGATAATTAAACAAATTTAAATATAACATGGACTATAAATATAGAGTGGGCTATGGTGATCGTGGATCTCAACGGTCGCAACCACTTAATGTCACGTAACAAACATAAATTAATAACCAATTGAATCTCCCCTACGAAAACTAATTAACTAATTGATTCCATTTATATATTATTTTTGTTGTTTACTCCGTTCGAACCATAATTTCTTGCAAAGTAACGTATATGCTTTAGAAAAATGAATTTTTCTTTTGACAAAATTAACAAGATAAAATTTGTTAATGCTTACAAATTACATAAATATTTTTTATAATATAAATGAAAGTTACATTAATTTAAAAGAATTAAAACAAACATGTATCAATAGCGATGATTTCTCACCAAAAATGTGATAAAACAAAAGACAATTCAAATTTTGGTTGGTGTTAGTATCATAGACAAAACTTGTCCAAAATTCAAATAATTTCTTTTTATACCCAACCAAACTTTCAAACTTCGAGTAACCTATATAACAACAAAGTACCACATAAATATACTATTAAACACACGTTTACATAGTATGGATGAAGTCAATTACTTACCAGCACAAGTAGTGAAATCCCACGATTATAGTAGGATTTGCAGTAGATTGAAATGAGGAACATAATGAATCACTTGGTTTCGAATGACGGTCGGTAATAGCAAAATTGCAAAACAAGTATTCAATAAATATGGAAATCGCATCAAAGCATAATTACTATTTGAAGATCAATGCAATTATTAACGCTCGAAATTTTTGTTGTCATATAACTTCACTCAAATTTTCTTTGTACGAAAAACAAAATTGTATCGATATCCACCAATTTAAATATTGTTATCTTTTTCAACGATGGAGTTAGAGGTCCCCAAACTTAACAAAAAAAACTAATATAATATTTTTCGGTTTTAGTATTTAGTTAAGAACTTTATACGATATTGTATATTGACCTTCATTTAACTCAATATATTGAGCCTTAAACACCCAAGTTTATAGGCTTAATTGCGCTAAGATAATTGCTTTTCTCCTTTTTAAAATTGCTCATTCCCTTAATTCGGCGTGGGTTAACTCACACTCGCTATTTTTGAGTGCGAGTTAACCCACGCTTGCACTTTTAAGATTGGTTCAATCACTTTTTGAGTCGGGTCAATCGATCTTAAAAGTGTCAGCGTGAGTTAACTCATGCTGAAAAATGTCGAGCGTGAGTTAACTCCCGCTGAGATAAGGGAATGAACAATTTTCAAAGGGAGAAGAGCAATTTTCTGCGCTAATCTTTAACAAAAATCTTTAACGCCGAAAACAGAGTAGAGTTTTTCTAAAATTTATAGATGAATCGTAATCTTAACTAGAATTTCAGTTTATGATTCCTTATTGCAATTTTCCTTAGGAATATCGAATCACTACTTATACGCACTCTCAACAACTACCAATGATCCACGTATCACGATTGCATCCTCCTATATTTTCATTTTCGTTGTTTCATATTTTATTTCTGTGCTAGTCGAAGATTGTTTTAGTCTCGTCATTCTTTGACAAACCTTAAGGTATTCAACCTTATATCTTTTAAATTTCTTAGAATTTTAGATATCTATTAATTTTTGAGATATCTTATAATTTTTTTTTAAATATCTTGTATATGTGCATTTGAAATTTATTTTTTCTACACTAAATTATACTTTAAACTTTGTCCTCCTAAGTTAAATTCATGGCTCCGTCCCTGATATTTTCCTATAATATCTCAACAAACTACATAATTTGATCTTTTTTTAAGGGTATCCACTCACATTCATTTTCATGTATTTTTATTTTTAAAATTTTTCATAACTGGTTTTTTGTTTTGTAAATTTGGCATAAATATATGTTAGATATCTTATTAGAACCGAGTTTTCAAAAAAAAAAAAAATCTTGTTAGAAGTATGAATTGAATTATCTTGGTATGAGTCTCCTTTTGAGGATATTTAGTTCTCAATTGTCCACTTTATCATTTATTTTAGTTTTGAATGACACATGTTAGTCGTTAGTTGTTAGATTAATATTTACTTCATTGTCTAGATTTGAGCCAACGCAGGACCTCCAACTGATTTTCGCTAGCTCAAACGAGTTGTTGAGCTAACCAACCCACCAAATGTTTATTATTAATATTAATATTATGAATATTATAACAACATAGACTAAACCATTTAATTATTAAAAAAAAAAAAGACTAGACCCTTTAATGGTCGGTATTCTTGGTCAAACCCTTGGCTTATTTGGGTCATGTTTGTATTCCTATTATAAAATCAAAGGAATATGAAAATGAGAGATTTTATTTTGAAACATAAAAACCACAAAATTCTTAAGAGTTTTTAGTAGCTGTTTGAAGGTAGAATGGTGCACGTTTATACCATGCCCCTTCAGATTGGCTCTTATAGATTATAGGACTGAGATCATTCTTAGTTTTAAGGAAACTGCATATAATTCACTGGATTATGGAAAAACTGTCAACCATAGCATTATTATGTATTGCATTATATGCAAATCCTTTTGGACAGTAGAAGATATTGTGCTGAACAAAAGCTATGTTATATACTGACAATTGTATTATTTTTTTTAATTTCTATGATTAATTTATGTATAATTAGGTATTTGTTCCCTTGTGTGCATTTCAAGTTTTGTGTTAAAGGTTTAAATTTGGTCTCGAACGTTAAAAATATTTTGCAAAATTTAATACTTTTCGTCAAGTCACCGACCCCAATACATAAACAACAATAATCAAACATTATCCCACCAAGCAGAGTCGACTATGAATCAAAAGAGGTCACAATCCTAAAGACATCTCCAAGATTCCTCATTCTTTTCAACCCGCAACCTCTTTAGATAGTAGGTAGGTATTTCCCAAGACTTTCAAAACGAGGTTTCAATCATGTTGAATTTCAAAGCATTATATATGAAGCAAACGCATAGAATTGGAAAATTTTATCAAGAGATAGTAATTTAATTTGATAGAAATCTAAAGCATATTGAGCATAACATTTCTTCAGCCATTCATCAATGTCTACCACTGTATAACTAACAAAAACAAGCCAGCTTTGTCCCAAAACCGAAACTACAAAAATATAGGAAATAGGAACTAGAAAACATAACAAGTTAAAACTCGGATCAAGATCAAGCGTCTGCAATGGTCACCTCAACCTCGACACCAGGTTCGATGGTGATAGAGGTAATCTGCTTAACGACGTCTGGAGAACTGTAAAGGTCAATGACCCTCTTGTGCACACGGAGTTCAAATCTATCCCAAGTGTTGGTACCTGAAACAAGAGGAAGCTCATAAACACAAGCAGTTCATAATGTTCATTCAGAAAGCCTACACATTGAACACAATACTTCAAAAATCAAGTCGGAAGGCTCACTAACACATATTGCTGTTTTATAAGAAACATTAGCAGCATGCAATTCAGGTGGCATGGGAAATTATATTTCCTTGACTTGGAACAAGATCAGAAAACTACACTTTTCAAGATTATGAATTATATCTTGGGCCATGTGAATTCTCACAAACCATCCACACATAAAATCACTTCCACGATAAGTAAAGGAAATATATAACACATTCAAACCACACGCAAAGAAGAGAATAGCCATGAGATAAATAACTACACAGAGCATGAATGAATTCCAATTTCCAACCAATACTAGACTAGAAGCATTCATAAAACAGTCACTTTATAGCACAGACAATTTGCCGAGGAACATTCAGATTCAAGTGCCAAATAGCATATACCATTCCAAAAAAAAAGAGATAAAAAAGACTATGGGCCTGTTTGGATTGGCTTATTTGAGCTTGTCTACTGGCATTAGTTGTGAGACTGTTTGGGAGAACTTTTATAAATAGCTTATGAACATTTAAAAAAGTTTTTTTTTTTTTTTTTTTTTTTTGGTAGATAGACGAAATGGCAAAGCCATTATAAACTCACATACAAGTGGAGGTACCGGGGTTCGAACCCCGGTCATGACATCCGGCCTAACAATTTCGGCATTTTGCTAGTTGAGCTAGGACTTGTGGATGACATTTTAATAAGCTTTTTTCAGCATATTTTCATAAGTTCTCCAAGATAGTATATACAAAAACAGTTTAACTTTTATGTTATCATTTACTATAAAAATAGTTTATGTAAACTTATACATGAGCGATTATTAGGATAAGTGCTCGTGCTATAAGCTGCAAATAAGATTTTTATCCAAACAAGCCCTATTTGTTCTATCTACAAACAGTTTAAAAACTGAAAAGACCCATCTTCACACTAATTCTAATAAAAGTTTCATGATAATTGGTATCCATAATATAGAGCACGGCACGATATGGAACACCTTTCCACTCAAATTGAAGAGATAGAAGAGCAATATAATGATAGACTTGCAAAACACAAAAAGAAAAGAGAAGTCTAGGATCATTGAAAAATACAACTAGACAGGACCAGCCTTTTTGCTACTTTTTGAGAAAATTCACATAATCCACCGTTGCAGCTAACTTTATATAAGCAAAAATCATCTCTTGGAACATTTGAATATGCAACTTAACTATATGATTATTATTACACACTCAATTGTAAGCGCCAACAGCCTGTGAATATATCATAAACTATGTGTGTAATTAAGTGTGTCCCTATAAATCATTAAATCCAAATAAACTAAGTAAATTCTTTCAATAGCTCACTAGGATAATTACCATTTTGTAGCCTATTACTACTTTCATTACATTATCACGAATTCGCTCCTATCACTACTTTCGTTCAACACCATGAATTTTCTGAAACCATTTAACCTCCACATAACATGCAATAGAGTAGGACTGAAGGACAACCGGAAAAACACAATTAAAATCAGAAAAGTGCATACAACATGGACATAAAAAGAAGCAGAACACAACAGGAACAAGCTAACCACACAATAAAAACAAATTTTAATTACAGAGCAAAAATAAATAAATGTAATACCTTCACCACAAGGGGTCTTCCTAGTAGTAATGTGAAGAACCTTAGTAGGCATCCTGACAGGTCCCTTGACCCTAAGATGCTTGTCCTTTGCACCACGAACTAAGTCAGCACAAACTAAGAACAACAAAGCAATAAAAATCCAAACATATGCATATTTAGTGATAGCAACAAACATAAAGACATGAACTTAAACAGAGCAAATAATATAAAATACCAACCCTTCTCGAGATTTTGGACGTGCTTGGAGGAGAGAGTGATCCTAATCTTGTGGATCTGCTCCTGAGAATCCTCCAAACCTACCTTTGTTGGCTTTATAGCAGCATAAGTCGCCATTTTTCAGAGTACAACTGAAAAAATTATAAAAAAAAAGTTTTAAGTTTTATCAAACTTATAAACCATAATGTAACATGCAAGTAACATAACATCTAACTTTTGAATGAAATCCCAAAATAAGGGCCCACATGGATTGACTAATTTTTTAGCTTATGAAAAAATAGCTTATACAAACAAATAAGCTTTTATGTTAATTCATAAGTTCTCACTAGCAAAAATTGTATCTTCATAAGCTGTTTTTTCATAAACAGCCTTGACAAGCTTATGACTAATACATAAAAGCTTATTTATTTGCATAAGTTGTTTTGCATACGCTCAAAACTGCTAGTTTTTCATAAACTAGCTTGACAAGCTTATAAATAAAATATAAAAGCTTATTTATTTGCATAAGCTACAAAATAAGCCAATCCAAACAGGCCCTAAAACTATAAATGAGTATTGAAAATTCATGTGCAACCACATGGCGCAAATGAATCGAAATATGAAACTAATGCAAACGATAAAAAAAAAAGATTTTTTTTATTTCAATTCAAGTTGAAGTAGCGTTAAAAAACACTAATCCAGCATCAAACAAAAACGTGTAACACAATTGAAAACAAAAGGGTAATTTTCATTTTTCATCTTCCTATAACACAGATTGTTAATCCAAATGCTATGAATATAGAAATACAGAAAGTGAGAAGAAGAAAAAAGTGAAGATTACAGTGAGATTTATCTTCCGTGGTGGAAATTGACGGCGGTGTTAACGACGCTGCAAGCTGCTAGGGTTTCTTCAATCTTTCTGAACAATGCGAAAAGTAAAAGTGCTGCTTTTTATTGTGTAAACAGAAAAGGGGGTGCGCGTTCGGTAAGTAATCGAAGAGGTGGGGGTGCGACAAGTAAATAATAATTTCATAACACCACTTGGATAAAAATTGAAAATCAATTTCTTAATTAAGGAGTATTAAGGATGGCGTTTGTTTTGTCTTAAAAAAAAATTGTTTTTAAAAAACTTAAAGTTAAAGTTTTTTTTGGATAAAATAAAGTTAAAGTTCATTTCTCATTTGTTTACCATCATAAAATTATATTTTAAAAAATTTGAAACTCTTATACATGAGGATTAAACATCGAAACTTCCATTTCCATTTCGGCATTAATAAGGATTAGACTGTGATAAAATGTTATTTATTAAAAGTGTCAATGAAATAAAATTTAATTTTATTGAAATTTTTATTATTCATAATAGTATATGCGAATATTCTTTACCAAATGATAAAAAAAATAGTATAATATTTTATAAACAATGAAATGATGTTTTTCCATCAAATTTTCAGCTTATCATTTAAGAAATCATAATAAGTACTATAATGGTTATATTGTTGGTTTTCCTGTTCTACAAATATATCAATTGGTCCAATTTCCTTTGTAAATTTGTACTTGTTGGACATATTCCGCTTGTTTATTCTGCATTGATGAATCTTTTTAATGATTGATTCAAATTATTGCCACAATACTCTTTTCAAATAGTAGACTGGGTTGGAAATGATTTAAACCAAACTAAATATATTTATTGGCAACAATGACACTAATTTTATTGAAATTGGTTTGAACTAACGGTATAAATGTAAATTATATTTCAATAATCCCACACTAAAAATGTATTATACGTGCAAAAAACTTGAAAACTTCTGCCTTTTTTCTTTTTGTTTGAACTAAAAATGCTTGATCTAAAAATATAAATGTAAATTATTTTTGCTTCACGAGGTAAATACATAAGCACTTCTCTCTTGCATCTCATCAAGCAGTGGAAGGCATTCGGTAATATGGACAATTTAGTTGTCTTGAAACTAGATGCAATTTGCAGGAAACAAAAATATTTACTTGAAGAAGCCTAAGTTAGAATTTGGAAGTGGATGGACCTACTTGTTTTCAAAGGACATCAATTTTAGGATAATGTAAGCTAGCATGATTTAATTGGTTGATACCTTGTCTCAAATATTGTGGAACATTTCTTCTTCTGATAAAGTATCTATCTGAGAAGTTGGTTTTCTTTGGATGAAATGTAGCTTCTAAAGGAGAAGTCATGTTGGAAGAACTTAAATGGCGTTGTGAGGATGAAGTGGATGCAAGTTTTGAACGAAAAATGAATGAGCTTACTTTTAAAGCTCAGGAACACAGACAGAGAGAAGGTGAGGCACAAGAGGAATTTCAGGATTTCGATAAGGGTGAAACGAATAAGAAAAACTGGTGGAAGCGCTTTGTAAAAATCAGGAAAGATTTGAAGTTTACCGAGATTGTTGTAATAGTAGAATAAGATGCTCTTCAATATTTCAATGTATTTTCCTGTCTGATAAACTGTGAGATTTGAGCATTTTCTGTTGAATCCGAGGGGCATATTTTGTTTGAAAGTCAAACCAGTGTCGATTGTTGGATTGCTGCAGGTTTGATTTCAACCCTTCAACTGTGAATGTCTCGGTGGATGTCTGTCCGCGCGAATCGGAAGCAATTGTTAGTTGAGTGTTGATGGTGATATAGGGAATTTGGCAAAACAGAAATGAGTGGATTTGGAGCCAGAAAAAATTAAATGCAAGTCAGATTCTGAATTGTGTTTTTGCTGCAAGCTGAATGGAAGGAGGTCCGAAACTTGGCTCGAAATGACATAGTTAGAAGTCATAGAAGTGGCAGCGGACAGGTTGCTAACACTGACAGTTCCAATGCAGTGTCAGTGCCAGTTTTTTTCGTGGGCAGGAGCAAACAGGATTTGGTTGCTGCATCCGTGGAAGGGAAGGACAATTTGTTAGATCTCTTACATGCTAGTCATGGTCTGAATTGGAGGTGCATGGAGGAGAAGCAATTGCTTTGTTGACTGCCATGGCCCATGAATTAGGTGCATGAGATGGGACTGTCAATTGTGATGTTCCTAAGTGATTTGCAAGTTCTTATCGATGCTGTTCACGCTAGAGCTGGATGTGCATCGGAGTTTAATGTGATAGTTTACAGCATTAGGTAAATTTTAGTCTCAAATTGCAACTTTGAGGTTAAGTTTATTCTGAGGCAAGCGGATATGGTAGCTCATCTCTAGCTAGAGTGGCCATTTCTTATGCTAGTCGCCAAGTTTATGATTACATTCCTCATTGTATTTACTCGTTGTTGAATAATGAAATGAGTTAAGTTGGGATGTTTCATATCCCTAAAACTGTATCAGCATTATGCCAAATTAAATGAGCATTATTCAAATGCAGACAAATGTATAGACAAAGAGACCTTAGCTTAGTTTTACACAGACCTATCTTATCTCAAATCAAATTGATGCTGCTGAAAGTTATGCTTGAATTTACACATGGTTGGCTGAGTAATTTTGAGAACATGATAATCTGTGTCACAAATAATAAATTAAAAAGAAATATTTGCACAAAGTAAATATAAAATATACGTGAATGAATGTTGTGTTTAAGAGGATTAGTTTTGCCATCCAAAAAGGTTTGGCAGCACAGCTTGTTGCCTGCTTGCCTTCTATTCAAGTGTAAATAATGGTTTATATCAATAATATAAAATATACGTGAATTTATCTCGATTTTGGATGAAGCACATAAAAGTATGGAACTTAAGAGTATTTCACGCACCATGTAAGTTAACTAACACATTTGATCTCAAAACAGCGCAACTCATTGAGATTTTGGATTGCTTTTATAGTAGGTCACCCACTCCATAATCTGTCAAAGCTTTTTAACTTTACAATCGAAGTAACATAGAGCTTGTCACCCACTCTATCAATAAACCGATAGTACGCATGCCTCCATTTTGTTAATGAGAAACAAAGAACTGAAAATCCCCTAGAAACCAACTGCAAATCCAACCCCCATGCCAAGATATAATGACTCTTTTACAGAGTCATCATCTTCATTCTTTGTAGATGGCTATGCAGTTTTAGGATTTTCATCTTCTGTGGTACAGTTTTTAAGAGGAGTTCCGCGTAATTCTGGATTGGCAATTTAGCTCAATGCATTAAAAGTTTGAAGTTGAATCCCCATTGGTATAGTTCCGTTAAAATTGTTGCAAGATAAGTTCAAGTAACCCAAAATGTTTAAGTGAGACATGCTCTGAGGAATTTCACCACAAAACTTGTTATTAGAGAGATCGAGAGACTCCATATTTTCAATGCTTCCAATCGTCTTTGGTATTGTTCCAATAAAATGATTGTGAGATAAGTTCAATGTTTGAACTTGAACAAGACAAAATAATTCCATTGACACTTTTCCAGACAAGCTATTGACTGAAAGGTCAATAGTTCGCCTATCTGGTCGCACTTCATACACATAATCTTGACCCTTTTGAAACAACTCAATTGTTGTATCAGAAGCCAGAAGGCAATGCATCCACATATAAAGTAACCATTTGACTCAAATTCTAGATGCAGTTTGGCATAGATCCTGAGAGATTGTTATGTGCAAGGTCCAAGTGAAACAAATAAGAGAGATTGAACAATTGTGATGGAATAGTCCCTTCGAATTGGTTAGCTCTTAATATGACCACTTCTAAATATTGTGGCATGTTGATTGGTATGGTTCCAGAAAATTTATTTTCTCCCAAATTCATGAATTGCAATTGTTTCTAATCAGTGAGGTGTCCTAGAACTTCACCAGACAACTTATCACTCCGCAAGATAATGTAAGTTAATTTTGACAAGTTCTTCCAACTATGTGGAATTGATCCTGAGAAGGAGTTGTAAGACAAATAAACTATTAAGGCCATTGGTGATATGTTTGGGAGTCCTCCTGTGAAATTATTGTGATCCAACCTTAGAAGGAAACAATTTAGTGTTAGGTTAGATATGTCTTCAGCAATCGAATTGTTTGACAAATTAAGTTCATCAAATATTCTTTATGCAAGGCTCGAGAACTTATTTCTATCTACCAATGAAATTCAAGAGCTTGATAAATAGAGATCTTGTACGAAATCAAAGTTTTCCATAGTGGTTGGCTTGAGATTTTGGAGTTTGCTCCTCTCAAAGTCTCAAGTTCGATTCTCTCCGGTGCCAATTTCAGTGGAGAAGTTCATACAAAACTTTGCTTTGACTTTCCTGCAAGTGGACGATGGAATTGGTCCCCTCGAATTAGTCGATTGTTGGACCGGATACCGAGTTTTCAAAAAAAAAATTACACATTTGTCAAAAAAAAGATTAAAGATATTATAATCCATAATTTATTGAATGATAATCAAGAATAAATGTTTAGAATGAATACGATGGGAAAATGTATGATTTTTTTTTGAAAGATATGAAAAAATATTAATTTCTTATATATAAAAAAAAATTTGTGGTTGGGGTTTTAACCCCGGACTTTGCATATATCATGGATTGTCCTTATATATAAAATTGATAAGTAAATTAATTAATTTTAATCAAATATTCATTTAAAATTTTCTTTATCAATTTATTATTTAAAAATGAATTATCGATTAAGAAAATTGATGTAATTATATAAGAATTTATATTATATTTGCTATATTGTTGATGTCATTGAAAAAGATAAACATGGTTTGTTGGATTTGTTATAATTTGTAATTGACAAACATCTGACCTCTGTAATTTTAATCAGAATCAAATTTCATAAGGAAATATTGTTCATAATTTGCAAACGTTAGAGAAGAAAGACGGGACATGCATGTCTTTCTACTAGTATACAGTATATACTCCCTCCGTCCCATTTTAAATGACCCAATTTGAAAATATGTATTGTTCACATAACATGTTTCGACTTTATTTTTCTACTAATATATAAAGACAAAATATAGCATATAAGATGTTGTTGGATTTGTCTCGACGAATATTTTTAAAATATCAAATTTTTATAATTTTTTCTAATAAATTATTAAGGATATTTAAGTTCAAAATTGTGTATTGACATACGTGATAAAGTCAACTAAGTCACGTATTATGGGACGGAATGAGTATAATATATGTATTAATAATATAATATTATTTGGAAGGAACAAAATCTTATGATTTTTCAAAACAAGGAGTCGTCTTTCTGCTAGGTTGTTGACTGGGTGAAACTTACTCCCTCCGGTCTCAAATATAAGAAAAGATTCTTTTTTTAGGTTCATTGAGTAGTTAATGTATCTGGTCTACATTGTAAAGCAGATACGTTAATTATTCAATAAACCTAAAAAAAGAATATTTTCTTATATTTGAGACCAGATGGAGGGAGAGGGAGTAATCCCTAATAATGGGTTAAGGTGTTTATGTCTAGGTTATCTTTCCATGTCTCGTGGAGTAATCCATCTCTTTGTATTTGTATTGGTTATTCCACCAGCTAATGCCGAGCGTCCGCTTTATCTCTTTTGCAGGGTGTTTATTTTATTTGCACTTTGACTTTTTATTTTGATTCCATGATAGGCACATCTTATGCTTAGTTTGGTCTCATTTGTTTCATCTTTAATATATTACTTTTGGCTTCTTCAAAAATAAACAAATAAATTTATTGAAAAAATGTGTTAAAATAAAATTAGAAATTTTAAAATATAATGAGTAGGCTGTTGATATATTTATGTTACATAAAATATTAGGAATCTATCTTAAAAAAAATTAGTAATTAACTATATCGGTTTTAAAAAAAAAATTAAAAAAAGTATCGAGAATAAATGTGAAAGTGACATCCTTTTAAAAAAACATAAAAGTGAAATGTGCCATAAAAAACCTTACTTTATATATATATATATATATATATATATATATATATATATATATTTAAAACAAAGTAAAAATTGTTTTGTGTTTTTTAGACTGAATGACAAATATTATCTAAAACTTATGCACAACTACAATGTCTTGGGTTTTAATTTAAGTGAAGGTGTTCAACCTAACAATATCATGTGAATCAGATCATATCGCATTTTTAAATATCACTTCTTTAAAATTAATTGATTATAGAAATTAATTTTTAGGAGTAATTATCAAAACAACTTTTTGTTTGAAGTAGTTTTTAAATTATTTTATATTCTCATTTTGTTAAGAATTTGTAGCCAGTGGATTTGTTTCACCTCTATAAATTAGATTCCCAGAAATCTAAGATGGGAATCATTTATTCCCATGTTTGGTATACATGCACGCAAAAATGTTCTAACGAATAAAACATTCACAGTAATTTTCTTTCAACTATGTTACTCTCTTTTTATTCCCGGCGTAAATGGATGGGAATGATGTATTCCTGGCGGTTGACACAAGTTATTTCATTTTTCTTTTCATTTATACCCTTTAAATAACGGCAATGCAGACCCACTACATGCACGTCTCTACCCACAATTTATGTGCCACGTTTTCCATTTATGCGGTTAACACTTTTTCTTCTTCATAAGCTTAATCAATTTTTATCACTTGCTTTTATTGATTGAATGTAGGTGGTGCATTTATTTATTTATTAACCGAAGGTGTTAGAACAATAAAACACTCGTGTTATTTTGATAGCGTTAATAAAAGGGGACATGGATAAATTAATGTATGATTAACTAAAATTGTCTAACAAACTAGTTTATATAGTTGCTACGATGACCAACAATAATTTAGAAAAATGAGCACATGTCTAGTCTAGTCTATTTTACATAGTAAGGGTATTTTAATAATTACATCATTTTCTTAAAAATGAATTCATGGGGTTCCAAATCAACAACCAAACACTTTTTTCAAACTTTCTTAGGAACAAAGTTTCCAATGTTAATCCTAGGAAAGTTAATCCTGGAAATATATTTTGATTCCATGAAACAAACGCCAGTGATTACTTTTAAAAAAAACACATGTGAATTTTATTTTATTTTTGCAAAATAAGTTCATTTGGTCTGAAAATACCAATAGTATCTACATTACCGAGACTGATTTCACCCGACTTTTAAAGCATACAAGCATGCATGCTTCTCTTGCTACATGTTCTTTGATACGGTGCCTCTATATCCGAGAAAAAAATCATGTTCCTCAATTGATCGGCTTGTAATCATTTCATCCCTAGTCATTACTGCACCATCAAAACTTGGCTCAGATGGCCTTTGAACTCGATGCAATGCTCATAATAAGTCTTTTGTTCAGTGTATTAGACATTGTTAGAGCTCTAGAAATCTAGCATGCCCTTGGTTTCTCAAATGTTGGAACACTTTTTCGACATGAATCTGATGAGATGGATCAAGAGTGGCTTGTCTTTGATCAACTTTGACTCTTTTGTCGCATGAATTTGGTGGTCATGTTGTAATCGTAATTCTTACTGTTTCTCTATTTTTGCAATATCCCTCATCATCACCTTACCATGGAAGCACACAACATGACCTCAACCTTCCTATCCTGCTTCTCTAGTTCTCAGCCGGTAATGCATGACAAGGTATGGGTTAAATGGAACTCCTCCGATCAATAGAAAATGATTAAGAGAATTAAGAATTACATTGTAGCTTCGGCATTGAAGATGCTTAAGAGTTCACCTAAATAGTGTCATGTTTATCGGCTAAATTTGTGACGTAAACATCTCACTTGAAAAAAGTGTTTAATGTACATTGTTTGATGAATTTATATTATATATTTAAAATAGAAAATGTTTGATGGACACTTTACACTAGTGTATACATCTTAAGAAAGAAATAGATGGACATAGAGTGATGTGGTAATTGTGATAGGTTGCGCATGTGTTTTGAAGAAGGCTTAATTGAATGTTTGATCCCTTATGTTTATTTTAGTTTTTAAGTTAATCCCTTATGTTTTAAAAGTTTTAAGTTGGTCCCTTATGTTTTAAAAGTTTTAAGTTGGTCCCTTATGTTTTAAAAATTTAAAGTTGGTCCAAAATGTTACTCACGTTGGAATAAGTTAATCCATTCAGTCAATTAACGTTTAAAGATTCAGGTTGACAATATGGGTGACTAAACTTAACTTATTTAGAAAATCAGTTTTAAAACATTTTTTTAATTTTTTTTTGTTTTATTAAACTCAATATCATGTCGCGGAATAAACTAATTTATTCCAATGTGAGTAACATTTTGGATCAACTTGAAACTTTTAAAACGTAAGGGACCAACTTGCAACTTTTAAAACATAAGGGACCAACTTGAAAACTAAAATGAACATGAGGGATCAAACATGCAATTAAGCCTTTGAAGAAATAGATATAGAGATAAAATGATGTGTTTAATAAGTAGTTTTTGAACGTGAAATTTAATCGAGATATCAGTTAATAACTCTCAAATATGATTCCTTTCTTCAAATGATTACCTGAAGAATGAATTATGTCCACTCAGTTATGGATTCCTTAACTCCAAAGAATGTTAAGTATTGTATTTTCGTGTTTTTTGAGTTGTTTAACTAAGAAACACATAAATGAAAGATAAGGAAAGAACGGCACAGAGATAACAATGTATAAGATAATTTGTTTGTGTTTAGAAAATGAGTCTAATATTTAAAGGAAAACACTAGTCTAATTGGCCAAAACATTGTAATTTACATAACTTAGCCTTGTTCGGCTAATTATGTAGGTAGTGCGTGAATTCTCCCATTGTTGGAGGTACATGGCACGCCATATTTTGCTTGATCTTCCCTCTTTCGTACCATTTCTCGTTTTTTTTTATCCAGATGTAATTTGTTGCCTCCTCAAGGCGTGCTTATGTGCTCATAGCTACTTCAATCAATTGTGCTACAAATATTGAACACGAGTAAAATGTTAAATAGTTAAGTCCTACTGACTATTAACCGACGCTAACATCCTCGAGACCTTTGTGAACCTTAATAAACGTGAGAAAGAATCGACCAACTTGCATCCGACTACATTTATACTATCTTAATCTTCAATCGGTTGAGAAAAACTCGTTTAACTTTAAATTTGCATGTTTAACAATTTTGGCTAACATGTTAATTATTTTTAGGCATAAACAAAGTGTTACAAAATATAAGGTGGCATATATCGTTAAATAAGAGGGTTAAAATCATGACGCAAGTCTTGACAAAAAAAAACGCGACGCAAGATAGATAACTAAAATTGTAGGCTTAATTACACTTTTGGTCCTCGCATTTTGACCAGCTCACGAAAATGGTCCTGCCTCTTTCAAATCGAACAAAATCGTCCTTAAACTATATGTTTTTTGCAGTTTTAGTCCTACCTCCTATTTTCAACGCCAGAAACGCAGAGAAATGACAGTTTTAGACCTACCCCTTATGCTCAACCATGAAATAAACAAGGAATAAAGCATGTGAGTACAAGGAATCCACTTTATTCAACACACTAAGCAAAAAACCCTAATTTCTAAGATATGTTTCAAATTAGTTTTTTTTTTGTTAGTGTGCTGAATAGAATAGATTCCTTGTACCCACATGCTTTATTCTTTGTTTATTTCATGGTTGAGTATAGAAGGTAGTCTAAAACTGCTTAAAACTGTCATTTCTCTGCATTTTTGGAGTTGAAAATAGGAGGTAGGACTAAAACTGCAAAATACATGATAGTTTAGGACGGTTTTGTTCGATTTAAAAGAGGCATGACCATTTTCGTGAGCTGATCAAAATGCGATGATCAAAAGTGTAATTAATGCAAAATTGTATTAAGTCGGTACATAAACACAACAAAAACAAAGGCCAACACCAAAACCAAAAGAAGAAAATTTGGTTGAACTCTCAAATCCACTCCCATGGCTGTCGGGGAGCAAAATGAATTAACTTATCTACCTAATTAACTACAATAAACCAATTAGTGATAATATTGTTCAACACCGAAAAGCAATTTGAGAAAATTATTAACACGAATCTATTTTGATGAACTATCATTATTAAGAAAAGGAAATTCTAGAAAAAAATTTCATTGCTGCAAAGGTGGATATGAATGTCACATGGAAGAACTGAGAGGAGAGAAAAGGAATAGTGGAAATAAAACAAAGAGTATTTAGTGCGGTGAATATATATGAGAAATGATATTTGTACAATCATTTTGGTACAACTTTTGTATAACTTTCTCTCTTATATTCACATTATGTTTTTATTATATCTCTTCATTTTTCTCTCTCTATTGTTTTTGACCAATGAGAAGAGAGAACAACAAAGTTGTCTCAAAAGTTGTATCAAAATGGTCGTCAAAATATCACTACTCAATATATATATATATATATGATAACTATGACTTTCCTCTCAAAAAAAAAAACTATACAACTTTATTATCCAGCGACAAATAAAAAATATTCTAACAAAATTTGTTCGGGAGAGAAAAATCTATATCGTGTGTTCCATCTATTTTTCTATTAAGATTAGTCTCAATTAAACACATTATAGGAAATTTCGTATCGATAACATAAAAAAAAAATATATTCAACTTCACCATAAAGGTTGCGAATAGGTCAGGCCGACCTACAGAGGCATACAGTCCGACCTGGTCTGTTTAGTAGAGAGGCCAAGGCTTAAACTTTTTAAAAAGTCATTTTAGTTAAATAGGTTAGGCTTAGGCTTCTAGAAAAGCACGTTAAGCCTGATAGGTTGGCGTATTAATACCTATCTATTAAAAAATATATTTTTTATATTAAAATAATTGCATACATTAAAAAGAGAAGCATATTTTTCTCTACTTATCATTCTTATAATAGGCTTTGTTGTAATAGGCTTTTAAGTAGGCTTTAATGTTGTTAAAATTTGTTTGCAGTGAAATAGATTTTTAAGTATGCTTTAACGTTTTTTTAGCCTATTTAGTAGATCAATTGAACTATTTGATGACCTTAATGTAAAGTAGGCCTCGAAGGAGGCCAGACTTTTAAATAGGTCAGGTCAGACGAACAAAAATAGTCTATGATAGACTATAGACAAGACTCAAACTTGTAATTTTTTTGTAGATCTAACATGACCTATTTTCATCCTACCAACGTGAAAAACTTATCAAAGTCTCTGAGCTCATCTTTCCTATCATATCATATAACTAACCTATCAATATTCTTTATTTTTCTCTCAAAGTGTTGAATAGATATCATATCATATCACTATCTATATATTTTCCTTACTAGTGACTACATCGTTTTCATCACTTTTGCATGCCAAACAAGAAGGCATGAGATAGGAAATGGTGTTTGACTAGTGATGGTAGATGTTACTTGGCGTGTATGATCGTTGATCGATTTACTGCGTGACGTTTATGACATTGACGCAGATACTGTGGTGGTCCCATCTTGTAGGACAGACTTTATACCATTCGATATTTTTCCACATCAATAATAGTTTTTCCATGCCAATAATAGTTAGCCACGTTCTAGCATGAATAACAAGAATTACTAGTCAACATAAATATGTGTCGGGTTAAGGTGACGTTGTTGGCTTGGGTCAAACAAAGAAAATGATAGAGGCAGAGAGTGAGACGTTTGATCTAATGATCATATCTGTCTCTGACTTCACCGTCCTCATTTTTTGACTATGTCTATACCTTTTTTTTCTTCAATGTAATATATACCAAGGTGAACGTACAAAGAAAATTAGTTGATACTTTGTGATATTTTAAGTTCTTGTACTAAAGCTAATGATTAGTTTAATTTGGGGTGCATTAACCTATTTACATCGTTTTATTTTTCATTTAGGAAAACATTGGAAACATTAAGAAATAATAAGAAAGAGGCGAGAGAGTAAGAATTTGATAAATCACATGTTTGCATCTGAAATATTTTTATCATGTTTTTTATCTTGCTCTATTTTTATCAAATTTTGTTATATCTCATCGATGTTTATTCTATATATCATGACAATCAAAAGACCAATGAAGCAATATTAATATTATTCTAGATACATCAATGTAAGTTAATATGATTGATAGGAAGTTAGTTTATACTTGGGTAGGTTCAATTCCGTCGTCAATCTAAAAAATTTGTTGGTGGATAATCTATAAATATTTTAAAGCGTCGTGTGAACTTTGAGGTATGTCTAATTCTTACACTTTTTCGAAATCCAACTTATCTAAAAAAAGTAATGAAAAGATAATATTATTTTTTTAAGGATAAAAAAATACTATTATTCTGTTGCTAATTAAATCACAAGAAAAATCTTGACCAAAATAATATCGCAAGATAAGTAGTCTAGTTTTGATGTTGGTTACAAACGACTGTTAAACAACCATGATTATAAAACAAATAAACAAAAAATGTAAAGAGAAAAAACTTCAAATAATATCTGCATCATTTTATCGGGTTTGATCATTGTTTAGTCCTTTTTTCTTCATTCTTTCACGTCTAATTAATAATCATAATGTAAGCATATGAGTTGGAATATGACTCGGAATCAATTACAGCTCTCGTAAATCAGATGAACATGGAGTCGTCTCATCGAAATCATCATGTAATATAATTATGGACATGTGACACAGAGAAATCAGAAACAGAAGCAGTATATGTATACAGAGTTGACTGTTCTGCGTGGACTCTTATTACCATGGTTGACAATGAGATCAGATATGGTTAATGGAGTGTATATATCCTTCTTCGTTTTTTGTTTGTTACCATATCAATATTATTTGTATGTAGTTTTCATTATCGTATGTTTTACAATGATTAATATCTAGAATCTCATTAGTGGATAATTTATGAATATTTTTAAAAGTATTATTTGAACTTTGAAACATTTGTGGTTTTGGTGATTCTCTCAACCCAATCGATCTAAAAACAATATGAAAAAATACATTATTTTAGACATATTACCATCGAAAACACAAGCTCTCGTCTAGCCTATTCATTTTTCATCGAACCCCAATCTAGAAAGCATGCACTCTAGAAAACCTCAATCTACCAAATTACCACCCTTTTTAAAGTTCTTTAAAAAAAAAAAAAACCTTTTTAAAGTCAACATTGAGCACCATACACCTCTTTCCCGCCCTTTTCGCCAAATCTAAAACTTTATTTACCACCATCATCCCTTCCATCAAGTTACGGCCTTGTAAAAAAGCCGATTGCATAGAAGGAACTAAACTTTGCATAAAACTTTGGCAAGAATTTTGTACAAACAACCCAAAAGAGCAATTAGTCTAAAATTCATCAATTTGAAGGGGTAAGCCACCTTGGGAATCATCGTAACAAAATATTTTTCGTTGGTAGTGTAGTTAATGTGTTTCTTTTATGCATAAATATACCTAAAATACTCTTTGTATATGTACGTAGTAAATTTTGATGTTTTCTATTTCAAAATACTTAATTAGGAGTTTATTTGAAAAATAAACAATACATGTATGTAGTAATTTGAAAAATGACTTATATTAAAGGACAAATTTTTAGTCAAATAAATGTTTATAGTAGTATTTAAGAACAGAGGGATTGTGACATTAATCTTTTTAGAATACTCTGGTTTCCATAGAATTCATAAACATAATTGACGCTTCCTCTTTCATCAATTATCAATATTCCTTAATAAAGATGAACAACGTGATTTCTTCTCTTTTAATCGAATTTTCTCCATGCATAAAAGATGATTAACAAGAGTTAGTTTTTTATCTCTCAATTTTCTCCATTATTATAGTTTTGGATACCCTAAAACGAGTTAAGATCTTCTTCATTTATTATTCTCTCAATTTCATTCATTTAAAGAGATATTGACACAAAAAAAATCGAAAAACTAAAAAGTAATTAATTGTGGTGGAACCTACTTAATAGTGGGATCCACTATCAATTTTATGTCTCTATCTCTCTCCAAATTGCATCCTCCATTTATTATACCAAATGGAGAGGATCTTTACCGCTAAAACATTTTAAAAAAAGGGTTAATAGGTCTTTACCTCCCTGTAATATAAGTTACTTTTGGTTTTCCCCTCTGTAATTTTTTTTTTCTTCAGATTTCGTCCTTGTAAAAAAAATTGTTTTAGAATACCCCCCTAGGCCTGCTCACTGTGCATTTTTGCTGAAGTGGCATGCTGCGTCACCTTTTTCTGATGACATGGCGCACTGACTGTATAATTTTTTTTTTATTAGGTACACGTGGCATTTGTGTTTTTTTAAATAAACATAAAAAAATTCTGGAAATTTTTTGAAAAAATACCGAAAAAATTTAAAAATTGTGGAAAAATTAATAATAATAAAAAAATATGGAAAAGATTAATATATTTAGAAAAAAAAATTATATTTCCAGATTTTTTTCAATACAGAAAAAATTAAAAAATTCATATTTTCTTTTCAAAAGTAAGAAGTTTTATTTTAATCTTTTCCATAATTTTTTTCGAAAATTTAGTTTTTTTAAATATGATATTCTGGAATAAAATTTTGTAAATTTCAATATATATTAATCTTTTCCACAATTTTTTTTATAATTTTTTATTAATTTTTCCATATTTTTTTAATTATTTTTCATTTTATCAGATTTTTTTAATCATTTTTCATTTTTTCAGTATTTTAAAAAAAAAATTTAATTTCATTAATTTTCTAGAATTTTATGTTTTTTTTTCGTTTTTTAAAATTCTTAAAAAATAAAAAAAATTATACAGTCAGTGCGCCACGTCATCAAGAAAAGGTGACGCAGCATGCCGCATCAGCAAAAATGCACAGTAAGCAGGCCTAGGGGGTATTCTAAAACAAATTTTTTTTACAAAGATGAAATCTGACAAAAAAAATTTACATAAAGGAAAACAAAAAGTGTTCTATATTACAGAGGTAAATGCTATTAACTGCTGGGGGAGAATGTTTGTTATAGTGCTTGGCAACAACGGTAAACAGTGGAAGCGTTAATATAATTAACCACTAGCACAACATATACTTTAAAAAACAGTGATTAATGTTCTGTAAAAGTTGGTTTAAATAATATGGAAATGCATTCTTTCTAGCATGAGTGTATGATTTCGAGTTTAAACATTAAATTAAGATGATGTGCCTCATGTGCTATACGACACGTAGTGTAGAGCGTGCAGCTCTAGTCCACTCGACTGACATGGCAGAAACAGGAACACGATTAGAAGCAAAACAGCAACAACAAGAGGAAGAACAGTAGCAAGACTGTTTATTTGTGGTTCTTAAGGTTAAAAATAGTTACTTATCCATCCGTCATTTCCCGTCTTATATTAACTACTCCTTTGTTCTTCTTAACTATTCTAGGTTTTAGTTTTCTATCAAAACACTGTACTATCTCTTAACTCATTTTAAACAATGAAAAATGCATAAATTAAAGAGCCAAAATGTTTCTAAGAGCATAATTTATTTGAAATAGACATTAAAATTATATTGTAAGATTTGTGATTCGAATTAAGAATATATCATTTATTTATCTTAAAAATGAAATTCTTACCGTTAAATTGATATGTAAAGTCAAATAACCTTTTTTTAGTTAATTACTCTTATCAAATATCAATATACTCGCAGTTATCATTAACGTAAAAGTATTGACCTGTGAGTGATGGAAACTAATATCAATGAGAAATTATAAATAATTTTTCGCATGGAAATAAGAATTCTCCCAAAAAAATGCTCCATGCAACAAATTTAAATATAAAATAGTATTCCTTTTGTCCCATATTAGATTACATGTTTGACAATATGTACTATTGACCTGATAAACTTTGATCATAATTTTTTACTAATATGCAGAGATAGATAATATCATATAACATGTTGTTGGATTCGTCTCAATGAAAATTTTTAAAATATTAAATTTTCATAAATTTCTTTAATAGATAATTAAAGATATTAAATATAAAAAATATGCATTGATATGTGTGACAAAATCAATTGTGTCACTTAATATGAGACGGATGAAGTATATCAAGAGTAACATATTGTGATAGTAAGTAAAAAAGGGAGTCAACACGTGTTTTCGAGTCACAAGGTATACTTCAACTCATGTAATTAAGTGTTTGAGATTCAACTTATCTAAACTCTGAGAAATGCTAACAATTTTTATTTTCAAACTTTTTCTTTTAACCTGTTGTGAATTTGTTGAAGAAAAAACATACACCAATAAATACTTGATGTGTGGAGCAAATTAATCAAGCAACCAATATCAAGTGGATAACAATTATAACCACAAGCAAAAAATAATAACAGCAAGAGAGAAGAGAAAAAAAGAACAGAAGAGAATTTGTTTATCCAGTTCGATCCAATATTGACCTAGTCTGGAGGAGAGAACAACTCTTCATTCCACTATAATGATGAGTTTCTTTTACAAAGAGATATAAGAGAATTACAAGAATTAGTCTTCAAATCTAATTCTACCCAAGTCTCAATCTCTTCCAGTGACCAGGAGACTCAATTCTAACAGTGTTTTGTTCAAGGTGAATCAAAACAATCTCAACCCCAGTGTTTGTTACCAAGATAATTATCTATAAACCCTAAATTATTTGTTGGCTTCTAAACCCTGTTTTTTTCACATGTTTTCATTTGATACAAGGTTTATATTTATAGTAAAAGCATCCCTAAAAAATTGGAGCAAATCCATATCCAAAAATACGTTTATGTTTTTCTGCTGTCACGCAAAATTGGGCACCTAAAAATATCGAGACAGAAGTCTCCAAAAGACATCCACAATCGGGCGCCGTTTTGCACAAATCAGGCGCCAATTTTGGTCTTCTAGGAGTCACTTTCAACATAACCCTCACTCTTTTATTGAATCTCGTAAGTCTCACCATATTATGCATGACTCATTGCAAAAGTATGCGGCCACAATCTTTTCACTCATAAGACAATGAACGGAAGAAACAATGAAAAGAGAGTGTTCCTATCACTCATTTTATATTTTTCCTCGGAAAAAATGAAAGTGAAAAAGGATATTATTGTGGCGCGTGGGGTATTGGTGGTAGTAAGTAGCGTGAAATGATACAAAACCCGCACACAAATCTTTCCTCCATACCATGTCCATGTCCTTCTCTTCCCATTCCACTCCATGGATTTGTGAAAATATCATCAACTAGTTATAGTTGCATTGCATTAGTAACATTACTATGTTCAATGCTCATTCATGCTGTTCACACCAACAACACAACACCGCACCGCACGTTAACTAACCCAACCAAACCAACTTTCTCGTAACTCTCAAAACTCCACAACCATATTCAATATTTTCACACCAAGACCAAGAGAGAGAAAAATGGAACACAACACCAACAACAACAACATGGCTCAGTTTGACAAAAACATGTCTGCTTCACAAGACGAAATCTCTCTTTTTCTTCATCAAATTCTCCTCCGTTCATCTTCATCTTCTTCCATGCCAGGATCCATCAACCAGCTTCAAGATGGGAAGATCTCAGCCCTTGATTCAACTTCCAGACCAAACCATGCTTTAAATGTCACTTCCTCTTCTGTTGGAGGAGGACTCAGTGGTAATGACACTGATGAATATGACTGTGAAAGTGAGGTATTATTATTACTATTTTCTACTCTTCAACTTTCAACCTTTCTTTTTATGTATTCATGTGGGGTAGCTAGTTTCTATATTTTCTTCATCACAAAGTATATTTTGTTAATTTTGTTAGAGTGTACTGTCATAAAATAATGACACTGTTTTTATTTTTGAATTTTTTACTCTATCAATGTCTTGGAATAGGTTCTTGGTTTTTAATGCAAGCAATAAAACATGATTTATTGTTTGTATGTGTATTTTGGCTATGTCTCTGACTCAAATTGTTAACTGAGATTGTTGTGTGTCCTAAAAAGAATATAACTTTGATTCTTGGTCTGTTTCTAGTGTGGATCTTTGTACTAAATTTTTTATTTTGAAGGGTTTGTCGTTTTGTTGCTTTTGTTGGGATTTTGATTTTGGGGTTAAAAATTGCATTTTTTTTGCAGGAGGGTGTTGAAGCGTTGATTGAAGAAGTTCCAACAAAGTCAGTTGGTGGTTCTAGGAGTTCTTCAAAAAGAAGTAGAGCAGCTGAAGTTCATAATTTGTCAGAAAAGGTTTATCAATTTTTGTTAATTGATGTTTCTTGATTTCAATTTTATTTGTGGTTATGTAATTTTGCTTGTGGATTTTTCTGGGACTTGTTGAACAGAGAAGAAGGAGTAGGATCAATGAGAAAATGAAGGCTTTACAAAATCTAATTCCAAATTCTAACAAGGTGCATAAAAATTTTAGACCTTAATAAAGGGTTTTTTTTTTTTTTTTTTTGTAATTTATAATTATTCTTAATGTAGTGGATTGTTTCCATGTATGTGACAGACTGATAAAGCTTCAATGCTAGATGAAGCAATTGAATACCTTAAACAACTTCAGCTCCAAGTACAGGTTTGTATCTCTTTTATTTACTGCACTTTTGTCCTATTTTGGGAGGTTGGGAGCTTCATTTATCTTCAACTTAAACCCAGCATCTCCACTTTTCACTTTTTATATAGGTCCCACCCTTACACTCATTTTTACCTTTTACAACACAACCACCCTATTCTCAGCCCATCATCAATACTGTAATCAAAATTGCATATTTATGAAGCATTGACACATATGGCAGTGTATTACAAGGCACCGAAACTAATTTAAGATGTAAGTAATTGATTCTAAATACTTCTCTTGGCGGCTGACATTGACACATGTCGAACACCAGACATGTCTTCAATTTGAAGTGCTGGTGCTACATAGATTAATATTGATTACAATTGGAGATTTTATGATTCATAGAATTACCAACATTTGAAGGACTATCGTCTATCTTTGCTACTATGATGACCTAGTGAATTTGCTAGTCATTCTTTTGTTATTGCTAATTGCATATATATATATATATATATAAGCCTTGGATCAGGTGCTGTTGAAACTGTTAATGTATATCGAGTTTTGTTGAAGATGTCTTTAATGCTCAATAACTAAATAGGATAATTAGTGGAAATACAACATGAAATGTTTGTCGCTTTTCAAATTAAGTAAATTGGAATATTGTTGTGTTATTACAGAGTATCTTGTTAAATCAAAGTTTATTATGTTTTTTAAAATATAAGAAAATTGACCTTGTTAGATTGAATTTGCTATCAAAGGTAGCTTAATTCCTGAACTGTATGTGACCTTTATGATGATATTTCAGATGTTGTCATTCAGAAATGGATTGAGTTTGCATCCTATGTACTTTCATGAAGGCCTGCATTCTCTGCCTTTGTCTCGGATGAGTACGGAGTTGAGTGAAGGAAACGGTTCTAACCCTTTAAATATGACATCTACTCTGCCTCATGCCCAAGACAACCCCTTACTCTATGCATCCAATCTACCTAACAAAAACACATTGCCGAGTCAGCCATCAATGTCTTCCTATCCTTCATATATTAACAACGCAGAAACTTCTTTCGGGTTGGAATCTGGAATCCCAGCACAGAAAAAACGTCTCCAACAATCTTCAGAGGTAAGCCAATCCTGCAAACTGGAATGTCGTATTTAGTTAAATTTTGAATGTATGATGTCAGTCGTTGTTACATGTTTTCTCTTGATTTGTGAAGCCAATGCATGGCGAAGACCTGTTGCAGCACCAGCAATTGAATGCAATAAATTCTTTTACCAATCTATTAGGCGGTTCTCAAGGTGTGCGCATGTTTCTCCTTTTTTAACTCCAATGTAACTGTTCCATTCTTATGCCACAATCTCATGCTCCTTGTTTCATAACTTCAGTTGTCAAAGAATTTCAGTCGGGCGCAATGGCTACACCTACTACTAACAATACTTTGCAAACTTGTGTTGCCGGAAGAGATCAGTCAGGAGCGGTCATGAGAAATAGTGAGCCCAACATTATATTTACATCGCAGTTAAGTAGGTAAATGGTATATGACGCATGCCAAGATTAGATGGCAAACAAAAATCAGATTTTGAAGTTTGTCGTGCTTCAAAATACGTATTTTTAATTTTACTTGCCTCATACACATAGGAATCCCTTAAACATTTTGTTGTGTTGGTAAGTGATAACAAGCCTCTGGCCTATTTGACTTGGGGGATGAGTTTACATACCCAATTTCTAAAGTTAGTAAATTATCTATAATGTATGCAGACATTATAACTACTAATTGTTGTGCTGGGTATTTAAGCACCGTAGTTAAACCTTCTACGATGATTTCAGCTTAAGATAATGTTTATCGATGTGTCGGACAACAAAAATGATGTCAAAATAACATTTGTCTAAGTACTTGGGAAGACTTTATGGGATATTGTATTGTTAGATGCAGACAAAAAATTGGAACTTGTAAAAGAATTAATGTTGAAAATATTGACCAAGATTGGATGAGGACGAAGCTTTATTGCATCGACCAGCTTTTGGGTTCATGCATGTAAGAAAACGAGATTTTGTCACCTAATTCGAAACACGAGATAGTGTACACTACTAGCAGTTTTTAACAAAACAATCATCACACGCCACAGTCCACACGCTAGTGTTTATAGATTGTGATGATAATTTTATTTTTTTATTTTTTTTTAAATAGCAAGAAGTTAGATGAGTTGCACTAATCGCTCAACAAATAGTAACAAAGATATTTACAAATCATCTATCAAAAAATTCTTCACGTTGTTGGCATGAGTTGAGTTCAAATCAAGTATGAGTTGAACTCGTTTCCTTGCGAGATATGTATCAACTTCTTCTTATCAACTAAGGCCGGTAATTCATGTTTGCACTTTTAACAAAATTTTAGAAATATGTGTACTAGTTCTAGAGTTTATTGTTTTTTATTTTGGTAGAATATTGGAGTATCCATCGAAGCAAACAAAAATAACTACAAATCATGCATACCCCAAAGAAACAATCATTGTCTGCCCTCAACTTGGTAACAAAATCTGCACACATGCATAGATGATCGATGACATTTCTAATTTATGTTTATATTTTTCTCAATATTTCATTCAAGAAATCCAATCATGTGTAAACATCTATTCTATCTTGTTGAGTTTTGAATGTGAGTGGTTAAGTGTTATATCGTCTATAAATGAGTAAAATGTTAGATATAATATAGATGATTTATATGTCTAATGTCTTAAGATTTTGGGTGGATATGTGGCGTCTTCCTCTTATTATCATAGAGCATCGACAAATTATTACTCCAGACACTCTTTAGACTACCCCAATACATCTATAATAGACTTTGTTGTCATTCATGACACTGAACATAAGATTTAACAATTTGATGACCAATTTGCCTCATAACTCGAGAAATCAGTAGCTAGGTACACTTCCATCTTAATCATGATCAAGTGCCAAATATTCATGTATGGATGGAGAATATTAGTTTAAGTTAATTAAGAATAGGATGGATGACACATTAGAGAAACCTTCTTCCTGATTCGTTGCATCAAAGATTATGCTCTACTCCCTCCGTTCCAAAATGTAAGTAAAAATTGGTCAACAAAATTAATGTATTTTGTTCAAAATTTGTACCAGATACACAACTTATGTTAACCTATTTTTATTTACATTTTGGGAAGGAGGGAGTATCTTTTAAAATGTATCAATTCACTGTTATGGGATTATGCTAAATGTTGCAAAGTTAGCTGAAGTAATCCATCTCATCTGGTAATGGGATTATGCTAAATATTGCAAAGTTAGCTGAAGTAATCCATCTCATCTGGTAATGCAAAGCAATAGAGTGTGAAGAAATGGATCTATTTGCATTCTAATTATGAAGAAATTTCTATCCTTATAATGTTGATGGAAGTTTGCTTGATAATTTGATTAAGAAATGCTTTGTTTTTGGTACAAGAAGAGGGCGGTTTGAGAAATGCTTTCGGATAGAATATCATTGCCGTTTGGATAGAGCTTATTTTGAGCTTATGAAAAAGAGCTTATGCAAATAAATAAGCTTTTATATTAATTCATAAGTTCTTACTAACAAAAATTTATCTTCATAAATTGTTTTTTCATAAATTACCTTAACAAGGTCATGAATAATAAATAAAAGCTTACTTATTTACATAAGCTCCTTTGCAAAAGCTCAAAATAAATTCAATCCAAACAGCCTTGCCTTAATAGTAATGTTGTTGTTGTTTTAAGAAAATAAATGACTTTTTTATATAAAAAGAAGATAAATAAATTGTTTCCACAAAAAAAAAAAAAAAAGATAAGTAAATTGTTTAAAATTTTAAAGGCGAAGTTATAATTTTAGTCCTTTAACTTAACTTTAGGTAACAGTTTGGTCCCTTATCTTTTTTCATTTCAATTTTTTCATTTTGGTCCATTTGCATATGAATTTTCAAATTTCAAATTTGTGGTTTTATTTTCTTATGACATTTCAATCTTCAAATTTATTGTGTTCATCTATGTTTACATAAGAATATTAGATTTAAAGCTTGAAAATCCATATGAATATTGAATAAAAGGACAAAATTGAAATTAAAAGAAGATAAAGGACCAAACTGTTACTTGAAATTATGTTAAGGGACTAGAATTATAATTTTGCCAATTTTAAATTAGTTTTTTTTCATATAAAAACTTTATATTTAGTCAAAAGACTTCTAGTGCTAGTGCATTTTTTTTGTAAACTTCTAGTATAGTTTTACTTAAAGATGTTCATATTCAAATCGATCTAAAATAAAACCTCAAAATGATCTAAAAAATCTAAAACTAAATGTTTTTTTTAGAGGAAACACAAAATGAATATTATGGAATGTTATTGGATGCCTTTTTTTTTTGATAAGCAAGGAGAGAGGACAAACATCAAGAGGTCTCGTCGACTTCCCAACTAGGTTGGCACCTCGAGAGACCTCCATCCTATGCCGCCAAACTCGAAATTTTATTAAAAAAAGAGGGAAAAATATTTACAAAAGGAGGGGGGACTAGACCAAAACCCTCCAAAAAAACAGCGAAAAAACAGAGAAAAAAATAGAGAAAACAATAAAACAACCCAAAAAACAGACTAAGGAAATTTGTAGTTAGGTAATCCGCATCTGTCCCGAAAGAAATCAATCTTCAACTCGTCTGGAAGAGTGACAAGCCAAACTTCACCAACCATGGAATGACCCAAAGCAACCAACTTATCTGCGCAACTGTTTCCTTCACGGTAGATATGAGAAGAAATAACCTGAATCCGAAGATTGCGAGCATTGTGCCATCTCTAACATTCCAATAGAGGAAATTCATTGATCAGTCGAGAGATATTCACCCGAGCACGAGTTTTATAAGGCTGCGTTGCTAAAACTTTTTTAACTTTAAATTTCTGTCTTTGTTTTCTCGTAAGAATCGGCGTGAAGTCTTCCTTCGCTGATCTTTCATCATATTCACGAACTCTGTCCCACAAATCTAAACCATATTGTATATTTTTGCTAGGATGGACCACTTGCTGTTGCAAAACCGTGACCATATGTTCCTCTTCCGTGGGCACACTTTCACTAACTGAAGTTGTCGGCTCAACAACCATAGGTAACTCAAAGGTAGCGTGTGACCCAGAATGCACCTCAATGTGCTAATCAACACCAACCGACACTTCATGCACCTCATGGTGCTCAATATGTGATGTATGTGGGGCACCCTCGTTGGGACCTTTGGAACTCTCCTCCAGCTCCCTCGGGCTCGAACGATTGTGCTCACTCTCGTGGGAACCTTTGGGACTCTCCTCCAGCTCCCTCGGGCTCGAACGATCGTGTTCCACAACATCAGAAAGCAAAGCAGAGGCATCATCCGCCATGGGGTTCTCCAACACCTCCCGCGATGTCAGATGCAACAGCTCTGCTCTCTCAGAATGCACGGTAACATGCGCAACAGGGGAAACCTCTAACACTGACATAACATGTGGCAACTCTCCAGGAGTAATACTGTCAAACACATTGTGTAATGGAAAATTGAAAGAAGTTGACGACAAAGACGCGTCCATCTATGAAGACGCCACTGTGGAAGTGATAGACTATTTTAGCAAGTGTACTAAAAATGCATCGAAGTAATAAAATAAGTTCGTATCCACGAGGACTGTGTTAATCTCAATTCAACAATAAAGTAAATATTTAGGATATATAAATTATTTTGTTTGCCCTAGG
>Ga0228711_1001255_pt1 | contig 36670 bp, 24 predicted proteins | sample MedpolnodulmetaG_2_FD_177996 | JGI IMG/M metagenome (GOLD analysis project Ga0228711, IMG submission 177996) | Root nodule microbial communities from Medicago polymorpha collected in Santa Monica, California, United States - brown nodules | ecosystem: Host-associated > Plants > Roots > Nodule... | reverse complement strand
AATATTTAAAATTTTGATAATTGCTTATGTAATGTCACATCCAAACACTTCAATTTATGTAAGTACTTTTTAGTGTACATATCCAAACATAAATAGCTTATCAAATATAAGAGCTTATGATGTAAGCTCTAATGTTATAAGCCCTAATGCTATAAGCATCTATATATAAGCTGTTTATCCAAACGTTGTGTGGGTTAAATAATAAGTTTGGTTCACTCGTCTTTAGGGGTTAACTATGATAATACAATGTTTGTTGATGGCATATCCCACTCGATTAAGAGGTCATTTCTTATGTTTTATCCTTATGTTTTGGTCTTTGATTTGCTCGTAACAAGGCTTGTTTTGAAAATAAAAATATTGAGATGAATACTACGGTTAAAAAAGCTTAGGACATTTGGAGAAATTATAATTGAGAATTGCCATGTATTTCTAGTTTTGTCGGTGGCTACCTTCCATTAAAAAGATGAATCATGTGATGTCAATGTCGTGATACAATGAGTTTCCAGTAAAAAATAATAATAATCTTTTTTTACGGTGGCCATGTCCAAAATCCTTTTAGCTAGGATGTCCTCCATTGTTATGAGTTTATCTTCTTTTCGTTATATGTGATATAATAAGTCTGTTTCTTGCTAAACAATGTAAGTGATCACACGTTTTTTGTTTCAGTACTCAACTGAAGAAACAATTTAATAACAAAACCCGTGCTAAACGATAAAACTAGTCAAAAACTATTGTAGCAATTAAGCTAGAAACTTATTTGAAGTTGAACATATTTAATTATTCAATTTTTTATGATGTTATTACACGTCAATAATTATAAGCTTGAAGTAGGAAAAGTTCAGTACCTGACTTAGTTAGCCTCTTTGGAATTGAAACTGTCCAATTGCGATGTGAAACTGTCCAATTGCGATGGGTTCTGGTAAATAACCAATATATATAGACGTGGTCTTTGGCAAGACAGATTATGCGACAGACCAAGAAGTGTGAAAGAAAGGGTTGGAATTTAAGTGTGAATGTTAGTCCTATAGTATGATGCAGAGATGTAGCGTCAAAGTCTCTTATGTGTGTAAGATTAAAATGTGTGATATGATGGACATTTAGTTCATTCATGATCACTTAAACTCTGTAACTAAAATTATGATTCTCTTTCCGCAATAAAATTTATCAAAGAGAGAGTTCTTCATACTCACTTATATGTTGTGATTATTGATTACATTATATCTCTGCTGACTAGGGACAGCAACATTGTTCTTGTGCACACCTTACCGAAAAGAAACTCTTGCGCCCATTGGTTGGTCAAATTTGAAGCTACCCTTCTTTATAATAAGATTTGACTTTTTTATTGTTTCCCTCCTTTACTTAGTATCGGCATAGTTGTTACTATAGAAGGTATCTTTCATTAAACTTTAGTTTTCTTTTTTGTCTTGTTTTTTCCCATTGATAAAAAAAACTCTCAGACTAAAAGTTTTTATTTTACTGTTTTGAAGACGAAAACAAATATCAAATGTTATATATACACTCTGTCCCATGAAATAATGTTTGATTTTACATATAAGCAAAAAGTTACATGTATTTGGTTTAAAGATATATTATTTTGCTTGGATAAAATATTGGATTAATACATTTTTTATTCCTTTTGTTTTTCTCATATATGGCTAGTCTCATTCTTGAGAAGGACTCTCTCCATTTAAAATCTTTTCAATTTCTTATATTTAAAGAGATCAAGATATAAAAAAAATATCCAAAATATAAATTAATTAATGATGATGAGACAATTTAATGATAAGATCCATCATTTATTTTTTGTGTATATCCCTCAATAAATAATACGCTCCATTGATTTTTATTATCGGAGAAATCCTCACTCCTCATTGATCTTACAATAAAAATTAGTTTTTGTGCAACAAAGTCCATGTCACTTAGAAAGGTCATGTCACTCTCTTATTTTAATTGATTGTAAATTTTTCTTGACTGGATTTTAATCAATTAATTAATTAGAATATTTTGCTTATTTATAATGTATGCCTTTCACGTGACGTGCAAGTATTAGATTTCGCTCAACTTACCAAACCTCATTTTTTTTATACTTGGACTAGGACTGGAATGAAATTAAAACTAATTAACCAAATTAATAAAAGGAAAAATAACACTGAGAGGTTCCTCCAGAGAAGAAGTGTCTAATTAAAACATTTGCAAATCGATTGACTTCTCTTAAAATATGATTTATATATGATTGACATTGTCCTATCTTACCAGACAAGAAATGACTTATTATAAAAGAAGGTTATTTTCAGCATCAGTCTTCTATTGATCTTGAACACTTCATGTGTCTATTTTATTCACCGATACATTTGTCTATGTATTCTTTTGTTATTTTCACTAAAAAAAATTATTTAAAAAGTTTAAATATATTGATAACATGTCCTTGTTAAAGAAGAACAAAGACAGGCTTAACAAAAGTTGCAAAGCAACGGACATCATATACAAGTGAAATACTTAAAAAGAATGACACATATATAATAAAGTTCTTGTACAAGACTCCAAAATAAAAAATCAAACTCGTCACCCCACAAAGATCTATGTTATCAAATGATTTTTTATTAACATATCAAATGATTTTTAATTAATGTCAAATTTTATAAAAATTATCTATGCTATTGTATTTTTCAATCCAACTGCCAAATCTTTTAAAATAAATTATATTTAGTGACAGTAATAATTTTTTTAATACAATGAATGTTAATATGCATATAAATACACCTTTTATTTTTATAAAGACACCACTTCAAAACACATGTATGATTTTCTATATGTTGATAAATAAACTTTTTCATTTATTAAATACGCTTTAAAACATTGTACCAAAATAAAAATACGCTTCAAAACACATGTATCATTTATTTATCACTGTCATTGTTTGGATTAATAAAAAAAGAAAATCAGTGTCATTGTTTGTCCAAAAACTGAGAGAAATGTATCATTTAATATTGCAAGACATAATTTAGATTAAGTAGTTTTTGTTTTGCATTTAAAATTATGTGATAACTTTTTTATGTGTGAAAATCATCCGCTTATGTGTTTAAGATTGAAAAAGTAAAAGCTCTTGGTTTATTTATTTATTTTTAGAAAAGTTATTGGTTTTAAATAAGAAGGAATTAGTATTCTATTAGCTAGTATGAAGACTAATATATATAAAGCTGTTAAAAAAGTTATGAAGTTGGTTTGTCAATGAATGTTGAGTTAAGTTGGTAAGAAGTTTGTTTATATTTAAAATGAGTTCAACTTTCATTGTTGATGTGAAGAATTTTTTAGTACATGAATTTTAGTACCTTTACAAATGCATTTTAAATTTTGAAATTTGTCTTAACTATTATTCATTTAAAAAACTTAAAAGTTATGAAGTTGGTTTTAATTTTACTATGTCGCATGTTGAGACCTAAGCCAAGCACCTGGCTGGAAATTTTGAACAGGACCAGGTCAATTAATATTGGTCAGTCTCCTATGTCTTTATTTTGATTCTGACTTTTCCCCTTCTTTTTTGTTACTTATATCAATATTATAAATACCACCACCTACACATCCTCCATTATATAAATCAATACAAAAACACAATATACACAAAAATAAATTATACCCTTCAAATTAATATTTTTCATTTCATGGCTTTGGCCTCCATAACAAGATTTTCGTGTTCTATTCCTTTAAGAAAATCAGTTATTAATGCTACAATCCATGTCCCAAAAACCAATAATTATTTCTCTGTGCCTAATATTCCTACTAGAAAACATGTTGAGGGATTAACAACATTTACAGACTCAGTCCCATTATTACATGATCAAAACAATGTTTCCAACTCAAACAACTCCACCATCACCGTGCAACTCTATGCTATTTTAGATTCTGTATCCGACAGAATCGAAATGCACAACAACCTCAGCGAACAGCGACAGAATTGGAACAACCTACTTCTAAACAACATCAACATGATCACACTTACTGCTACAGCATTAACGGGTGTCGCCGCAGCAACTAGTGCTATTGGAGCACCACTTTTAGCTCTTAAACTATCATCCACACTTTTGTTTTCTGCAGCAACAAGTATGCTTCTTATCATGAACAAAATTCAGCCTTCGCAACTCGCGGAGGAACAAAGAAACGCTACAAGATTGTTCAAACACCTTCGAAGCCAAATCGAAAACAGAATTGCTCTTGGAAATCAATCAGAAGAAGATGTGAAGTGTTTCATGGAGAAAGTTTTGGCACTTGACAAAGCTTATCCACTTCCTTTATTAGGTGTTATGCTTGAAAAATTTCCTGCAAAATATAAACCTGCTGTTTGGTGGCCTGCAAAAAGAAAAGAAGGAAATGTTGTAGAAAGAAAGATGAAGAAGAAAAATAGTACTAATGGATGGAGTGAAGAATTGGAAATGGAATTGAGAGAAGTTATTGAAGTTGTGAAAAATAAAGATATTGAAGATTATGAAAGACTTGGAAATATAGCATTAAAGGTTAACAAAAGTTTAGCAATAGCTGGTCCATTACTCACTGGAATTGCAGCTATAGGTTCTGCATTTGTAGGAAACAATTCTGTTGCAGCTATAGTTGCTTTAATGGCTGGTTCATTAGGTGCTGTAGTGAATGCTTTTGAACATGGTGGACAAATTGGTATGGTATTTGAAATGTATAGAAATTGTGGTGGATTCTTTAAGCTGTTGGAAGAGACTGTTGATGAAACATTGGAAGAGAAAGATTTTGAGATGAGAGAAAATGGAGAGTTATTTGAAATGAAAATGGCTTTGATGTTGGGAAGAAGTGTTTCTGAGATGAGAGAACTTGCTTCAAAATCAAGTTCTTGTCGAATGAAAGGAATTGATGTTGATGAATTTGCTAACAAGTTGTTCTAGTTGCGTATGACACAAGGAAACTAATGTAGCGAGTTGTTTCAATTGCACATAACATTGATTCATTAAATTCATTTTTTAATTATATGTGAAAACATGTTTTCCTATTCTTTGTGTACAGATATTTATTTTATATATAGAAATTAAAGCTTAGTTTTACATTAATGAGTGTATACTTCCTTTATGGTTAATGGGATGTTCAAGAATCAATACTTGGTCTCTTACGATATTTAAGAATTTATTTCCTTAGCTTGTTCAAAAAAAGAATTTATTTGTTTAGTATGTACTCTTTTATTTTTAGAGGAAATTTCTTCAGTACTCTTGTAAATTTTGTATAGAGAACTTACATATTTGACTTCACAAACGAATGCTGCAATAAAACGAAAAATCAAACAACGTTACATAAGATGACAAACGACAAAATCACGAATAAACACAAAAAAAAAAATTGATTTATGTAAAAAGCACTTATTTAAATTAAAATAACGAGAAACAATGCAGAATTGTGATTTTACATCAAAAATTTATTCAAAATAACATATCTCCGATGAGCGAACAAGGAAGAAAAACTAGAGGAAAAATGAAGTTTTTCTCTAAAAGAAATTGAGGTTGTCTATGTGTTCAATAATGTGTTGACACATCGTTTAAAGAACCTATTTTTTTATTTTATGAATTACATGTTGATTTTAACTCATCAAAATAATGTAAGAACACGGCATTGATGTATGGGTGAAACTTTTTAATTAACACATATAATTTATATAAATTAAACTAATTTCTAACACTTACGGTGTAATATATAAATGTACTTTTTAACATCCTCACATATATGCAATTTTACAACATAAATGAAGTATTTAGTCCTAGTAGACACTAATTATTATTAATATATCATTTTTCAAAAAAATAATTAATAAGAGAGACTAAAAGACCCCTTCAAAAAAATAGAGACTAAAAGATCATTTAAAAAATTATAAAATACTTTTTTATAAAATCTATTAAATTAATTATATTGTGTAAAAAATCATATTAATTATATTGTTTTCCCTGCAAAATAAATTAATTATATATTTTTTAATTTATGCAACAAAATCTTGTATTGCCAAAAAATGAAAATTTTGTAACGGTATCCAATGAGGATTCGTGAAATGGTAATGAGTATCACATTGACTGGGAGATAGCTTAAACAAGTGTTTATAAGTGGGGTCAATTCTCACCGCAAGTCGGTTTTGTGAGATTGTATTAGGCTCAACCACAAATTATAAAGTAGTATCAGAGTCACCTGCTACTAGGTCACCCACCATTTATATCCACGCATCAAGTTCAATAATATTGGTGTGAGAGAATGTGTTAAAGAATCCTACATTGATTAAAAGATGATATGAATAAGTGTTTATAAGTGGGAGTTATTCTTACTTCAAAAGTTGATTTTTTTAGATTCGGTTAGGCGAACCATAAATTCTAATAAGTCCATTTGTAACAATAATTTGTAAATAAAATCAATATACTGAATTTATATTGGATGTCAGTATACTGCTCGGTGTTCACAAGCACAATTGATTTTATCATCTCTATTCCAAATTCCAGTTACCACGCAGAGTTTTGAAGGGATAAAAAAGATAAATCAATATTACACTTATACCTTCCAATGCTCAGCCTTGACTATACAATTCTCTGATGAGGCAGCAGCCATTCATGTGGTGAATACTAATTAATGAATAATTATGTGGTCGTGATTGAGAAAGACCCTTAGTATGAGTATTTATTTAATACTAGTATGCAACTCAACTATTCAACACCGTGTTTTTCATTCTGTTATGTAAATTGAGTATTCGGTCGATCATTGTCGAATCATTTATTCAATGATATAGCCATATAATAAATAAATTAGACTGGACCAAGTAGGTTCAAGAATTAGATTTTCATAACTATTATTATCGATCACAAGTCCACAATCCTATTTCCTTTTGTTGCGAAGTCAGAAATAAGAATAATACAAATGTCTTAAGGTAAATATTATAATGTGAATTCTGTTCAAGAATTTGATTTCTATTCTTTAATTAATTAAAACACACTAAAATCTTGTGAAGAAACTATAAAACTTGTACCTAAGATTATCTGACCCATTTTTCAACGATAGACTTGTGAAGATATAGCTTAGCCTTAAAGTTATTGTTGAATAGCAAAGTGAAAAATGGAGAGTTGTGTAGTTCAAGAAGTTTGAACTAAAAGAATGAGTTAAATGATCGGGTTCAAACTTTAGTGAAATAGAAAATATTAACATAATAACTGGTGTGTTAATATTTGCCTATGAAAAATTTAGTTACAAACACAAAATATTTTTATTACGATAAACAAACGTAAAATAGGTTGTGATTTTTTATAAAAATTTTAAATTATTGAATTTCAAAATCACTTTTATTTTAATTTGTAACAAACGAACTCATATCTAAAAGAGGCAATAATTTGGCTTGGGAATCGATGATTAATGACGGTGTCCATAGAACTTGACTATAAGCAAGTTGTTGACGACATCTCCAACAAAACTGGTATTAATCCCGAATTAGGAACTATTCTAAATTATTGTAAAGCAGACTCTCTAGTTTACCAAACTTTAAGATAAGTTTCATCCAGCGACAAGCAAACAATGTGGCCCATTTGTTAGCAGGGGTGTCATTGTCTTATGTTAGTCCCCATTATCATGATCATATGTCATCTTGTATTGATATTATGAATGAAATGAGTTAATTTGGTTACTGTCAAAAACAAACGGACCCAATTTTTTTTTGTCAAGTAGTCTAGTATCTAAAAACTCGCTTCTTAAGATGAATAAACATGATGTATGTGATTCAAGCATCAACCCCTACATATATTATGCAATGTCACTATCGACGTTCAAGGGACTCATGATATTGTTTCCTATGATTCCAGTCAAGCCAAAAATACAGATAAAATTATTAAAGTCTTTTAGCACTAGCTGGTATTTAATGAATAAAAAACTGGTTACAAAGTACTGTTCCCCGACAACTAGGATTTTGACTAGCTATCATGAATTAGCTTCATTGAACTAAATATAAGAAGGCAGTAGATTTGGACTGCAGAAAAAATAGAGTATTGGTATGTAGGAAATGCCTGAAATTAATGCGGTCCAAAGGCCATAAATTCCCAACGGTGGGATTGTCATAGAATGCAGTAAATCATGGCTTGGGAGCTTTGTGATCTAATACTAGTCAAGTGTCAAACTTTAGAACATGAACATCATTGTGTGCCCCAGAGATAATGTGAATATTGAGCTGACATTAGAACCTAACTCCCTTGTTTCAACACAGGCAGTTTCTTACATAACGTGCAGTTGATGATTTTTGTTTTTAGAGGAACTAGCACATGTGACACATTGCAATGGTGTTCATGAATCTATAGTGTGTACTGTTCTACTTACTTATAGCGCAGTATGCATGATGAAAAATATGGGAAAATTTCACGATAACATCAAGTTCAAGCAGTACAGTGTTTAAAATGAAATTGAGTCATTAACCAAGATGAAGCCTTGTACTTTATGTGAGAAACATAATAATGACATTAACATTTATGTAATGTTACACTCTGTAGGAAAATTAGTCAACAAAGGAGAAATGCTGAAGGGAATTATGTAGGCTTGTAGTATTTTGTGGGTACAAATGGCATCTTTGTGACAACTCCTTCATTCGCTTTTCCTCGAATAATGATCTTTACTTTGGTACCTGCTTTGTGCAATCCGGATTTCACATATCCCATAGCTATGTTCTTCTTGAGACAAGGACTGAATCCACCACTGGTGACTTCACCAATGTTGTTGCCTCCTTCATCTTGAATCTCACTGTGGCTTCTAGCAGGTGGGCCAGAAGAAATGAAACCGACACGCCTTATGGAAGGACCATCTGCGAGCTGTTTCAAGATAACATCAGCTCCTAGAAAACCACCTTCTGCTCTTCTCCTCTTACCTATAGCCCATGTCAGTCCTGCCTCAATTGGTGTAATGTGCTGTTCCATGTCATTTCCATAGAGGCACAATCCAGCTTCAAGGCGTAAACTATCTCTAGCACCAAGTCCTGTCAGTCTTATTTTCCCTTCAGATTTTTCAAGTATTGCCTTGGCAAGATCTACTCCATGCTCTGAAGGAACTGAGATCTCAAATCCATCTTCTCCAGTGTACCTGAAAGTCCCATTATAGAGTGTATTATTATGTATGCATTGTACAAACAATGGGATAAGACATTAAGTTTTCCTATAAGTCAATAACTCAAACATACAAAAAAAAATATAAGCATAGTGATCCAAACTAAACTAACTTGCAATTAACTAACCATTGTAACCAACTTTCCCTGACAAATATCCAACTATATCTAAGAGGTATTGGAGAGTTGGATTATGTCTTCCTTTGAGAGAGAGAAAAAGAAATTCATCAATCAGTTTCCTTATTTACGATCCAATCAATAGGTAATATAAAGTGATTTGGACTGAATCAACTTTTTTTATTTAACTTTATTTGTTTTACAACAGATGATAAATAAAACATTGAAATGCACAGTATATCAGGGTGTTGTGATTTCATGTGTGTGTATAACTTATACACATTTTATAATTTAGATTTGGATTTAAAATATAAATAAAATCAGTTTATTGTTGGTTTGTGTTTTAAATCATATCAATCTAAGTTAAAACAAATTCTATATGAGTTTAAAAAGTTCAGTTTGATTAGACCAAATCAGACTTCAAAATGTAACCCAAAAAATCAAATCAAATCAAATCAAATAAACACGTTTTTGGTTTTTGATTTGTCAGGTCACATTTAGTGATTTAAATCAGATTGGGTCAATTCATGAACACCTCTAATTAAAATCATTTAATCAACAAAAGAAAATTACAGTAATAGGAAAGGAAAGACAATATAGTCAAAGTGACACAACAAGGAATTTAAGGAAACATAACTGTAAATCAGATGGACTTCTAAGAATAAACTGCTAACTTTGGTAGAAGAAAACCACACACAAAAAGGAAACATACCCTGTTCGTGTGAGAAAGCACTGCGAGCCATTGATGTCTAACACACGGAACTCCCCAAAGTATAGCTTGCTCAAATCATCTTTTGTCAGATGTTGAAGAACAGGGGCAGCAAGGGGACCCTGCTTCCAAAGACAGTAAGAAAAACTTCATTGATGTTTGTTACAGTGAGGTACAAGTCATTAGTTTAAAAGTCCCTCAATTTATTTTCAACATTAACATGGGTGCAAACCACCTGAAGTAAATTGGAATCATTTAATGACCAGACTAAACAAAGTATGTATCATACTACACTCAATGCTGTCAATCGCGGAATTACAAAAATATGTTCAAATCTGCTAGACAACAGTGCAATAGCATAACCATTTGATAACACTTCGTACTGATTAGCATATCGCAGAACAATAGCAATTTGCTCAAATTTCACTATGCTATAGTCACTATTTGACAACACTGACTGCACCAAAAGAGACACAGATTAGGGCGAAGTGCGCCTTAGAATGTACTGGATCAACTCCTAATAATCATTGCTTTAATGTCTAGACTATAGAGCACATTACAGCCATTTTGAGAGAAACAGATGGAGGAAAGTATACAAGGAAAAAGATTGAAGAAAAAGTTGAAACACTTTCTGTCCTAAAAAGGAAAATACACTTGAAAGAATATTTTCACTATGATATACATCTTAAAAACTAAAATGAAGAGAAAACTCAGAAGCAGTAAGAGATAGGTATTACATTACATATCAAAGATAAAAAAAAAAAAAGTTAAAAGTGTGTGTTATGCTTGCATGATGGTAATGTACAATAGAGTAATAAATGACCTGTAGAGCAAGTAGAGTTCTCTCGTCGTGAATGTGCCACGACACATCACCACCTTTGGCCTTGAATGCCTTCATATGCTCCTCAATATGAGCCAAATCTTTATCTCTGCACCCAGCATTGACAACCAAGTAAATGTGATCATCCGTGACCTTAGTAATGACGGAATCATCGATAGCCCCACCCTTTTCATTAGTGAAAACAGTCAATGTCCCAGTTCCAGGTGCAAGTGCAGCAACATCGGCAATGACTAGCTTCTCAAGGAAAGAAACAGCATCTTTACCCTTGAGGCTTAAACCACACATATGGGCAACATCAAAAAGACTACCATTCTGTCTACAGTTTAAGGTTGAATCCATGATTGAGTCCTTGTACTGAATAGGCATGCTCCATCCAGCAAATGGAACCATCTTACCACCATGAGCAACATGGAAGTCATAAAGAACAGTCTTTTTGAGGTCAGAATCCGTAGCGAAACATCTGCGAGCAACAGACTTCTTATCTCCTTTGGCGAGACGGCGGGTGATTGATTGGCCAAGTTGCCACAAGCCCCCTCTCATTTTGTTAAGAAAAATATATCTGCAGTAGTAAGGGATTTCATTGGATCTCATATTTCACAGTTAATAAAAATATCATCAAATTCCAGTTGTTGTTTGTTTTAAGTAAGATGTGATTGGTCTCAAACTTGATTAAAAAGGATTAATGTAATGTAATGTAATGCAGCATCCAGAATGAGAAAAAGAAAAGTTAATGAATTTTGTAGATCTAAATTGAATATAAATATTGTAGATCATAATGCGAAGCATCATAGCAGATAGTAAAATAACAAGGAAAAAAAAGAGGTAGAGAGCACTGACATGGTTGTGTTCGGAATCGATGAAGAAGAAGCCTCTGTTCCGTAAATTTGTTTGTTTGAAATATGAAATGAAACACACAAAATTATACGTTGGTTTGGTTTTGGACATAAAAAAAAAAATACAATGTTATATATATTTATTTATTAAATCATTTAAATAAAGAGAGGGTTGGTGAGTGTAAGATGATGAGATGAGATGAGATATAGAAGTTCACTTGACCTCATCTTTTTAGTGAGTGTCCCAAATTGAGTGATATATCCAATCCTTAGTGAGTGGTACCAACATCATCACATTCACCATTACCTTACCCTTTCATCCATGCTTTGCTTTCTCTGCACTTGATGTATCCGATCCAACGGTTCACCTCTTGTTTTTTCCCAGGGGAGGGGACCCATTGAGATTCACGACTATTCATTTCTGATCAAACCATTCAAGTTAAAGAATAATTGCATCACGCAGTTACTCCATCAAAATCATTGTGTCGTCGTGAATTTGTTTAACCCACCATGATATCAAACATACACTTTGTATTTATCTCTTAGGATTATGATCCTCTTATTTTTAGTTTTGGAATTTTAGTCATTTAATTTTTAAGATTTTACTTCATATAGATATCGTTAAACCACGTTAGAAACTATTTTATATCTATAATATGATAACTTCAAAAGGTGGTCTTCTAGAATTTCATAAAGTTTGTGAGATATAGGGACTAGATGTGGGGGTAAGAGTAAAAAATTTCAAGCACTTAATATATGAAAACGGGCCTGTGAATCTACATACTTTTTAGGCCTTTTTTTTCAGGTGCGAATCTAGTTGGGTAAGCATGGACGGGTAAAACAAAGAGGGTTGTTTTTTCCACCCTCCTCCACACTTGCGTCTGAAATGTAAAAAGTTGGAGGGTATTTTTAACGTGATTTTATATTTTCTTGATTATATAGTTTGAAATTTGTATGATGCATGAGAACCAGTACTGTCGAGAAAGAAACCATAAAAACAAAAAAAAACAAAAAAGTTGCCATCTTGACGTAGCAAAACACAAATGAACTTTGTTACTTCAAATTGAAATGTCACACGATAAAATAAGTGGAAAAAAAATTATACTTTTATGTTGAATTTAAAAATCACGCACCAAGAAGTAAATAACTTTGGAGACATTCAATCATGTATAACACTTCATTTTAATATTATATATATTTTTTAGAATACTAATGCAAAAATCTAATAGTAACATGTTTTTGTTACATGCTTAAAAAAGCATATTCATGTTACACGCTGAGCACATGCATTTTTATTTACAGTTAATCATGAATCGTTCAAAAGAACTTAAATTTAAATTATACCTTAAATAATCTTTAGCATTTTAAGAGTTGGGCTGACGTTCAAGCCATGCAGGCGGTGTTATTATTGTTTGAGGCGATGTCTGGTTTGAAGGTCAATTTCCATAAAAGTATATTGGTTGGGGTGAATATATCTGAGTCTTGGTTGGCAGAGGCAGCATCTATTCTGAATTGCAAGGTTGGTCATGTTCCGTTTATGTACTTAGGCCTCTCTATTGGGGGTAATCCTAGTAGGTTGGCGTTTTGGGATCCTGTGATGCATATCATATTTGTCTGCGTGGAAAAGTCGTTTTTGGTCTTTTGGAGGTCGATTGACTCTGCTAAAATTTGTTCTCACCTCATTGCTTGTCTATGCTCTTTCTTTCATCAAAGCTATGTCAGGTATTATCTCTTTCATTGAATCTTTATTTTTAAAAAAATTGGGGTGGGGGTGAGGATCATAGAAAAATACTTTAGGTTAATTGGAACACTATTTGTCTTAGAAAGGAGAATGGAGGTTTGGGGGTTATGAAGTTGAGTGAGTTTAATTTATCTTTATTAGGAAAGTGGTGTTGGAGGTTGTTGGTTGACAGAGATGGGTTTTGGTATAGGGTGTTGGCTGCTGGGTATGGTGAGGAGGTTGGGCGGTTGGAGGTTGGGGGCCGGAGCTGTTCGTATTGGTGGAGGGAGGTGGCTAGGATTAGAGATGGTGTAGGAGAGGAGGGTGAAAGTTGGTTCTCAGAGAGGGTGTCGAGAAAGGTGGAAGACGGGGCAGCCACTCTTTTTTGGCGTGACCGGTGGTTAGGGGATGTTCCCCTTTGTCAACATTTTGGTCGTTTGTTTGAGTTAGCGGAGGACAAGTCGATTTCAGTAGCATCGATGTTCTCTTTAGGTTGGGATGAGGGGGTGAGGCGTGGAAGTGGAGGAGGAGATTGTGGGTGTGGGAGGATGAGTTGGTAGCGGAGTGTAGGTTGTTACTTGCTAATGTCACTTTGCAGATAAATGTTTCAGATACTTGGCTTTGGCACCTAGTTACTACAGGGGGTTATTCTGTTCGTTCAGGTTACCAGACTCCCTCTGCTCAGATCCATCCGGTGTTAGATGATTCAGAGAAACTTATATGGCACTCTCAGGTTCCATCAAAGGTTTCTATCTTAGCTTGGCGGTTGTTTCGAGACATGTTATCAACAAAATCCAATCTCATGAACCGCGACATTACTCATGTGGATGACTCTCTTTGTGTGGCGGGCTGCAGGCAAATTGAAAGCGTGCAACACTTGTTTATTAATTGTAGTTTTTTTGGCTCTCTTTGGCAGCATGTCAGATTTTGGCTTGGTTTTTCAGGTGTTGATCACAACGTCCCAAGCACCCACTTCTCTCAATTTACAAATTACTTGGGTGGTAAGAGGAGTTGTAGATCTTTTCTTTAGCTTCTGTGACTTCTTTGCGTGTGGCTCATATGGAAAGAACGTAATAATAGAATTTTTAATAATGTTCATTCTTCCATTATGGAGCTCTTGGAAAAAGTTAAGTTCCACGCTTATTGGTGGTTAAAGGCGAATAATGCCTCTTTTGTGTACAGATGTGAGTAGTGGCGGTCGAACCCTTTGTGTTGTTTGGGTATCAGCCATTGCTAGTCCTTGTAATTATTTGTCAGACATCTTTTTTTTTTAGCGTCCTTTTAGTACACCTTGTGCTTAAAAGGCGTCTCAGTTGTTATTAATATATTCCATTTTAGTTTCTTCAAAACAAAAAAAAATCTTTAGCATTTTTATCGAACTCTAGATTATCGAGGTTCACTTCTCCCAAGAATTTGAGGATTAAGATGAAAAAAAATCATGGTTGATATATGCCAAGAGAAATATCTATAAAATTTCAAAGATATTAAGTATTTTAATTAGTTGATATTGATAATAATTTGTCATATAATCTCTTAGTTCAAATTAGTTAAAGTTACGCAACCCCCTTACGAAAATATAAATAAATATTGGTCATTATTTCAAGATGTAAGGATTTATTGTCATCTTGCAATAATTTTATTGTGAGTTATGTCACGAGGCAAGCAAATAGGATAGCTCATAACATAGCTAGAGCTTCCTTATCTCACCATAACCGTCATGTTTTTCATGATGTACCATCTAACATTGTACCCATTATTCTTTAATGAAATGAATTAGTTTTGCCTTTCCTAATAAAAAAAAAAGAGAATGATATTTTTCTCTTATAAAAAATGTGTTATTTTTCAATATAAAAAAAAACGTAGAGTATGTAATAAAAACTAGATATAACATATTGCATACTCTCTTATTATTATGTTATTTAAAAATAAAAAAATAGGTTGAAAATAACACTTTGTCAAGTCCTCTTAAATCTTAATCATGGCAGAAGAGAAGTTAAAAATGAAATATTGATTGTTTAGGTACAGTACACGTAACTATTGTCTATAGGAGTATGGAGATAAGCAGCAAGAAATAATAAAATAAATCATCACTTTTTCTTCATTAAACCATATAAATATAATATGTATTCTATAAAGTATATAAAATACAATTTAGTCTTTGTTATTTTTTTTTGAAAGAAAAATTTTTAGTCTTTGTCATTAAAATATAAGGATTAGTCTTGTAAACATAATTCAGTTGGTAAAAACATCTAAATACTTAGAGGTTGGAGTTTAAATTCAGAATTTTCTACTTATTCATATTAAAAAGTGAAATTCGCATCAACATTTTGCTTAACAAATAAAAAATAGAAATTAAATTGACGAATTTCATATATTTATATTCATTATAGTTTATAAACTTATAAACTGAAAAGAGTGGTGGATAGTTCAAAGAATAGATTGATGGTTTATTGGAAAAAATATCTATCAAGGGAGATGAAAATGATCCTTGGCGGCCAGAAACCATTCATACAATTCGTGGTTTTTTTTCTCTTCTTTATAAGCATACAATTTGTGGTTCTGTTTATTCCCCGTTTCATTCATATTTCTCTCTTTTTTTTCCCATCCAACTTTTCATTTTTTCCTTATTTCAGCTCAAGCCTATGCTTACCCTCAAACAGGTATATCACTCTCCTTGTCCAATCCCATACACCTTATTTCATTTACTTTCTTCTTATGTTTTTATATCTATGTTATATTTCTCTTAATAATAAACCACTTCTTTCTTTCTTTCTTTTTTTTGGTACATAAACCACTTCTTTCTATTAATTCATTTCTTGGTTATTTTGAAGGGAGCAATATCATATTATATCATGGTTCAAACATGTTAACGGTTTATGCTCCAAGAGCTATTCTAAACTTCCATCTATACCAAGACTCACCTTCAACGCAACAAACATATTATTCATGCAAGATCAATAATGTTAATTTCATAAATTTCAATCCTGCTTTTCCTAAACCTTATGGAAGTCCTTGTCGTAACATATTTCTTAGTTCATCCTTCTCTTGGTATTGTGTAAAGCGACACAAATGCCTGGTAATTAAGCATGCTATGTTACCTCAATTCTTCTTCTACTTTGGTCCATTTGATAATTATTATTAGTCTTTTCTTTTGGTAATTGATATGCTTTTGGCAGCAGTGTGGATCACAGGACTCAATGTCATCTAATGATGAGTACCGTTCTTCACGCAACATAGCCATCACCTTGTTCAGGAGATATAGGAATTTCACTGATCGTGGTGGAGGTGACAATCTAAAAGTATGTCCACTGCCTCTAGCATCATAATTGAGAATATGCAACTATCAAATTTTAAGAGTTTGAAAAATTATTTCTTATTTTCAAATGAATCGTACACCAGTTGATATACACATTGTACGTTGTTATAATAAGCAGACCCAAATTGTAATGAGACTTGATATTTTGCAGTTCAACCCCATTTTTATGCGTTCCTTATAGTTTTGAGCGTGTTTAATTAAGTGTAATAGGATTGCACATTGTATCATGCCAAATTTGAACTCTCTTATTATTAGTTCTCTGGCAAAGCAATAGGAAACTCTATGTTTGGATTTGTGGTGATTTTGGCAAAATCCAACGACACTGTGATCTTGTTGAATCTTCAAATGGCAACTCTTGCGAAAATCACGGTGGCAATATGTATGCTACATTCACTGTCATTATAAACATGCACTTATAGACTTTGTTAAGTTAGATTATATTTGATAAACCACATAAAATCCTTGTGTGCATCATTCTTCTGTGTTCTTCTATAGTTTCTATTTACTCTTTTTTCTTCTTAACAATAGTTTACAGAACAAACTGATATAGCTAGCTATCCCTTTCCTATATAACTCAACATGCTCACTTCACACGCTTCCTTTACACCTTTTGCTGGTTGGTTCTTTCCCTATATTCCAATAAGAGGCGATTTACGTTTTTCGTTTTCAGGAGTTCATCACTGCTGGGGTGAATGCATATGAACTTGGGTGCACTGATGAGGGATTAAGGAAAGAGCTTACTGACATGAAGGACTCTGGCTTTGAAATTGAAGCAATGCAAAGTTACGGTGGGAGCACAAGCTTGAAATCTAAAATCATATCTAATGAGGTCTATGATTCTAATCACTTCTTACTTTGTTACTGCAGATGATTTTCTAAAGTCATGAATTCAGCTAGATATCTGAGTTACCTTATTTGGCATGTTTTTTGTGTGTTGCAGATTGATGAGTGCATTCTGTGGTTAAGTATTATATTCATCACCATCTTGTGTACACCCCCACCGACTATTGTTCGATGGTCATCAACAACTCCTGTGTCAGATGAAGTGAGACTTCAGTGGAAAGGATTTTGTGCTCTCATAGCAAATGCATATTTTATGAAGGGAATGGCTTGGTAAGATACAGTGCTTGAATTTCATGTTTTTTTCACACTTAGTGGGTGAATTGTTCTTTACCTGGTTACTATGTGTTTACTGAAGGCTTCCTGTAAAGACTCTTCAATTAGAGCAAACGGCAGTGATGGATGAAGCTGAGACACCGTCAGTTGTTGCTAGCCGAATGCGATTAGTCTTTAGCACACTTGAGGTCAGTAATTTACATTTTGTTCTCACTATGATATTTAGAAAATTTATTTGCATAACAAGGGTTACCATATGTCTATACGCTTACTTGCAGGTAGTGAGTCCACAGTGGCCAAGAGTATAGACAATGAGATCAGATCATGTTTACCTTTTCTCAACAATCCATGTAGAGCTGTGTTTCACATTTGCTGGCTAGGGTAACAATACGTATCAAATGGGATTATTATGAAGTAAAACAGAAAGAGAAAAAAAAAACTAAATAGTCAAGTATTTTTCCTATTTTTTTCATGCAAATGAAAAGAAACCGTGTATTTTATGTATATCAATGTTTTAGTTCAATTTCATACATTTGATAAGCAGTAATGTCACCTTATGTGCAATAAAAATCATTATATATGTATGTCTCTATGTATCTATCTATATATATATATATATATATATATATATATATATATGCAGGAGTTGAGGTTGGAACTCCAAACACCTCAGTTATTTACCTTAATTCAAATTTCTAGTTGCTAGGATATTTGACCAAAATAAATAAATAACTATCAGTTGATCCAAGCAACAAAAAGAATTTTTTTCATTTAAATTAATCTTCAAAATCCATTACCCTCAAATTTTCCTTTCGTATTAAACCATTCACTTACACTATCACATTCAAAAAACTCAGTATCTGGCTCCAGCGTGTAAGAATACACATGATACATTTAACATATTTCTCATTACCAATACCTCAAGTAAAAATACAGGGGAAGTTCCATCCTCATTCGTGTAGGAAAAACACATTTTAGTCTAGCTAGACTTGTCAAAAAGAAAAAGCAAATTGAACTTAATTTGTGGTCAAAATTGAACTCGGATAATCATGCTCTTAATTGAAAAATTATCACAAATCTGGGGAAGCAATAAATTCACTGGCATCTTTAAGTATTTTCCTAGCACGCCAATAGACAGCGGTAGCTTGTTGTGATGTTCCCATCTGCAAGATCAAAACCCAAAAAAAAGGTATATATGCATTATTTGATTTGATTGATAAACTACCCAGGTACAAAAGAAAACTAAATCCAACAAGTAATTGAAAACTAAATACATGATCAATTAAATACATGTATTTTGATACCTTGACCTCCATGTGATAGTAGTCTTGCCAAAAGTCAACATTTTGGTCATAAGTTGCTAGTGCAGATTCATATAATTTCCTGGCATTTGCGAGACTATTTTTATCTCCTGTTGATGCAAGGTTTGCTTCCAGCTCAATGCACTTCCTATATAATGCAAGGCCGGGATGCGGTAAAGCTAGATATCTGCAATGTAAAATAGTTGAGGAATTATAACAGATACATGATAGAAATCCCATACAGCACACTATGGAAAATAATACCCCGCACTGATTCCACTGCTCATACCTTTTATAGATATCTCTGGCCTTGTGAATTCCATCCTTTTGAAGTATGAAACTAACAATGGCAGATGAAAGCGAAAATCCACTTTCACTACCACCATCTCTAGCCAAAGAAAGAACAGAAATCTCCACCAGCTTATCAAAGTATTGTCTATGACTTGCATAAAATTTAAGGGCCTGTATTGAGTTACAGTTAGAGAGATGAACAAATTTAGGAACTTCAAACCTTTAACACTATACAAAATAATTCAGGTGAAGGAAAACTAAATTCAGGCAGAAGTGAATAAATTCAAAATGCATGCATAATTAACAACAGAATTCTGGGGGTAAACAGAAATATTTTCAACATAACGGAGATGCACCATCTTTAAATACATACAAGTTAAGGAAGAAAGAAATTTATTGTTTTATAGAAAATAAGACATCGAGAAACAAACACCAACTTTGGTTTCAAATGGCAAATACTTTGTTAATGCAAGAAAAATTAATCAAAATTCAACTTAAAAAAAGGTTTAATTGCACTCAATTGTGCGATGTTGGCCCCTTCTAGCTTCAATTGAGCGATTTTGGCACCCCACATTTGATCTCTTTTTTATTTTTTATCCCCCACTCAGATTTTGACTTTGGATTAGCTGATGTGTCATTTAAATGGAACGTGTTTTGTTCTTATTGGCCAGAGTGGATATTTAAAAATATATATTATAAAAATAAAGTATTAATAATTAAATACTTTCGCGTAATTTGTTTTTTACAAAACGACAAAAAACGTTCAACAATGGAAAAGAGTCTTGGGATAACCAGCTAAAGATTCAGAAGTTGAAGGATGTGATGTGAATGAGCAGTTAAAAAAGGCAAAGAAGCAGGGTGCTTTCATAAGTTTGATTGTCGCCAAGTCCATTACAAAGAGCTTGCATTGTCTATCAATGAGGCTAATAAAAGAGCGGACTGCTCATCCAGAGAAATATATAGATGAGGGAAAGCCTACTCCTCCTGAAGTTAATATTTACCACTGTGTTGTTCTCAAACAATGTTATAGCTGCATTTGTTGTGGTTAACTCGGCAACAAAGAATGCAAAGGAACCGTAGAACCATGCGCGTGTTTCATGTTGTGACCGACACGCTTACATGCTTCTACAGTTCCTTTGTATTTTTTTATGTTGAGTTAACCACAAAAGACGCAACTACAACATTGTCTGAGAAAACAGAGTGGTAGATATTAACTTCAGGAGGAGTAGGATTCCCCTCATCTATATATTTCTCTGGATGAGCAATTCGCTCTTCCATAAGCCTCATTAATAGATATATTTCACTAGGTGAGCAATTCACTCTTCCATCAACCTCATTGATAGACAATGCAGAGAGCACCTTGCATCTTGCCTTCGTTAACCTTTCATTCACATCATATCCTTCAACTTGAATCTTGAGGTGGTTATCAAAGGACTACTTTCCAATGTTGAACACGTTTCATTTTTTTGCCTATTTGTTGTTTTGCAGAAAACAAGTCACATGAGGGTATTTAATTATTAATACTTCTCTTTTTTAGATGATTTTTTAAAATGGCGACTCTGGCCAATAGGAATGAAACATGTTGCATTAAAATCACACGGGAAAGCATTCAGACACCATATGTAAAAAAGTAACTCAGGAAACTGCTTAAAAATCCAATGATCAAGGGATAAAAGACAACCAGGTGTTCTAAACCCATCACAGATCTATTATTAGTCACATCTTGGATTTGCAAGAGGTTGATTGACACTAGTGTTTAATTTATAAAATATTTGTTGATTCCTTTTGATTGGAGCACATTTTATACAAGACATGGCAACAAAAACAAGAGATAAGTGGTGACAACATACCTTTAGCCACAAGTTCTCTGATTTTGAAACATGAAATTTGGTCAAAATTTGTCTAAGGAGTTCGAAAAGGGATAACAAATCAGCATCACTGGGCAACAAAGAACTTTGTGTAATGCATGTAATTTCTATAGAAACCCTTAATTCCCATAACTGCACTGATTCGGCAAGTTTTCCGCTGCAAAGCTTTGCTACCAGTTTCCTGGCCTCATCCAATTGTCTCAACTGCAAATGTAAGGAGACATGCTTGCAAGCAAGATCATCAGTGATGATTCCCATGCTTTCAGCCCTTTCATATATTGACAGGAGATGTGATATGTATGGCCCATCTATATTGGGTTCTTCATCTTTAGGAGCTACAATACCCATTAGAAAATTTGCATACAAACTAAACATAGTTCCTGAAGGCACACTTTTCAAAGCCTCCTCATAAACCTGCAACAGATCAAAGCCAGAACCCAATGATTTGTTATAGATCATATAGGCACAAGAAAAAAGGAGGCATTGAAAAATGTTGTGGCACACCCTCTATCTAACCATCCTAATACTTAACACGGGAAAAATGGGTTACCATAGTAAACTACAAAACCATAACATGATGAATTTCCCTAGTTTCATGTTAAAGCATTCATGAATCTCGGCCACCATAAAATACATCAAGGAAAAGATAATGAGCCCAATGGGTTCAGTAGTTCCTACATATTCATACCTGAATTGCCTTTTGCACCTGAGGAATTATAATTTCTTGGTTAATCTCGTGAACAGCTTCAACATTGCATTCTTGTTTTGCAAGCCAGTCCCAGAATTCTGGTTCAGTTGAAAAATCCCTCTTCATGTCGTTCAGTACCTCCTCGCACATATCTTCATAATGTGATAATTCTGTTCCCTCCAATATTTCAAAAAATCTCTTTCTAAGATTGAGACTCGAAGGGATGGCTTCAATCGCTCCACCATAGACAGTTCGAAAAAGGTTCATACCATGCTCAGCAAATAATTCTTTGTTTTTCTTTGATTCATCTGATTCAACATTTGCAACATCGTTTTCCTCTTTTTCATCAAGGGTCATAAACAACTCTTTGTTTTCATCTCTCCATTGTTTTTCTTCCGCAGTTCTAGGATCACGAGTCAGAGTTCCCTCATCCTCACCCAAGGCAACCTTCCTAGCCTTTAACTTGTTAATGTATGTGAGTTCCATCCGAAGATACTCCACCCAAAGGTCTTCTGATGTTGGGCAAACTCTAATACCTCCCTGCATTAAAGCACGAGCAGCCACAACATTCAAGTTACGATCAAACTCCCAAGCTGCAGCATAAATCCAAACTCCCGGAACCTTTGGGTGCAACCTAACAAGTTTTGCAAGTGCCTGCACAAATTTAAAAACAAAATGTTCAAAAAATCCAACAAGTAAATGATCCAAATCCTAATATTTTAGTGCCAATGCAATGCAGAAAGTATAAAGGTGAATTATTTACTCTACATGTTAAAAATTAAACACCCTAGGCATGGCAATGGGGCGGGGTGGGGACGAGTTTTACATTTCCCATCCCCATACCCGATTCTCACCTGTTACCCTACCCATACCCAACGGGGATGAGAAATTGAACCTCATCCCCGTCCCCGACGGGTTTGGGTATCCCCACCTCATCCCCGTCCCCACATTGAATAATTTTTTTTAATAAACAATAGAAGTTTTTTTGCAACCCCTAGAGAAATGTTGTAATGCATAATCCAGCAATATGCTCACTTTAACATTTGTTAGACCGATTGATTTAGTTTTCCTTTAAATATCAATGGTAGTTTTTATAACACGACAATTATCAAACAAAAAAACATGGGATATCAACATAAATTTTCTGCATTCGGGACGGGTTTGGGTATGGGTTCGGGGTGGGTACCTATATACCCATTACCTGTCCCATACCCAAACCCAGTCAAAACGGGGAAAACTGTCAAATTGGGTTTGGTTTGGGCGGGTTACCATGGGTATGGGTTTTGTTGCCATGCCCCCTTTTAATAATCTATAACCTGCTGGAATGAGTTTGGTGAAAGCTTGACTGTTGCGGAATTATAGACAACTCAAATTTAAATGTATTGATTAACTAAAGTTTACCTATGACATCTGTTCTTTTCATTAGCTATTCTTTCATTGAGTAATCTGTTTCCTAAATTCATATTCTACCGTAGTACCACCAAAACAATTTAAATTGTCAACACTATAGGGTCTCTTTGAACTGGCTTATTTGAGCTTATCAACAGACATAATAACCTGAGACTGTTTGAGAGGGCTTACAGAAAACGGCTTATGAAAACGGCTTGCAGATTATATGAAAACAGTTTAAAAATAAGTACTTATATGACAAGTGTTTATGCTATATGCCTGTTTGGATTTGCTTATTTGAGCTTATCTCATGGCATAAGTTTTGTGAGACTGTTCGGGAACTAAAAGAAACAGTTTATGACAGTTTTCATAAGCTTTTTTCAGCTTATTTTCATAAGCTCTCCAAGATAGCTTATGATAACAGCTTATAGCATATACAAATATAATTTAATTTAATTTTACCATCTATAGAAATAGCTTATGTAAGATTATACACAAGTGCTTATCAGTTTAAGCGCTTGTGCTATAAGCTATAAAAAAAGCTATTTATCCAAAAAGGGCCCTAATACCCGTTATTTTCAAAATCACTTTGTTTCACAGCAACAACAACAATGATGCAATGAAGAAAAAAAGTTACCTTCTTCATTCTGCCATTTTTATTAATCCTGCAAAACTCAAGATAACGAAACCAAAGTTGAATATCACCCTTATAACGCTTCAAAGCAAGCTCATAAGTATCAATAATCCTAATCAAACCAGCGAAATCAGATTTCGATTTCTTCAAATTCATATTCCCTTGTTTCTTCAACTCACGCGCCACCGACTTCTTCCGTAGCCTACGTAGTGAATCGAGCTGCGTCTCATAATCTATGTACGCTACAAAATCCGCCTTCAACGGACACGGCCTTTTCAGCCTGTACTCGAATTTCCGCCTCTGTTTAACAATCTCGGTGATTTCTCGCTTGTTGAATAGGCCGCGTTGCTGGAGATCTTCGAACTCGTCGAACATGCGCTCTAGCTTGTATTGCACTATGTCAGCCATGGTTCACGGTTTAGGGTTACGACCACCGTCGACGGAGGCTGCGCCGAACAATCTCTTGGAAAATCGAGTTCTAGTTGAGGTTGAAGAAGGGTTTTCGATTTAGTTGGACCTCTTATATTGCTAGGCCCATATATCAACTTGGGCCTCATGGGATGGGAGTATGTCCGTGTGCGTTGAACATTTGCCTACACTCCAAACAATGCTGAGAAACACCAGTAAATGATTATTTTAACCCCGAGTCGGTTAAAATTCATCGGCAATCTTCGTGCTGCGTTTGATTTGAAGAAGAAGAAGAAAGAAAAGAGAAATAAAAAAAACTATTTTATTTATCGTTTTTTAACTTAATTTTCAAATAACTTCAAATAATGATTTTGTCATTTATCTTCTTTTCACCTCATTTTGTCTTTTTGATCAATTGTAATATTTGTATGAATTTTTATGCATCATATCGAAAATTCATATGAAAATATGAGTGACTGACCATAAATTTAAAAACTAAAAATTCATCAAAATAAAACAATAGATTTAAATGTTGAAAATTCATATGCAAATTGATCAATATGACGTGAAAAAGAAAAAAAAAGGAAATGAACGAAATTGTTATCTATAATTTGGTTAAGAGAGGACGAGAGTGGTTTTGCAAATGTGTATGTATATATTTGTAAAATCACTCTTGTTGTCTCTTAACTAAATTTTAGATAACAATTTCGTTCTTTTCATTTTTTTCACGTCATTTTATATAAGGATTGGATTATAGTAACAAAATGGAAAGATTTGAATTTGAACATAATGATTGGATTAAAATCATCCAGTAAATAGGGTTGGTGGTTAATACAACAACAACTACCAAGCCTCCTTTAAAAAAAAACAACAAACGAGCATTATCCTATTAAACAGGGTTGGTTAAATAGATTAAATTACGTCAAAGTGTACTATTATAAACCATATTTTGGTTCAACTCATTAATCTCCACGTCTTTGTAATAGATTCATGGCTTATCTACATTGCATTACAAAGTATTACCATTGTTATGCTTGGGATTGCATTACTAAAGTCATAATTGTCCAACATCGCACTCTCACGGTTTAGTGTGTACTCCCTCCGTCCCAAATTATAAGCAAAAAAAAACTCATTTTCTTTGTCCCAAGTTATAAGCAAAAAAGATCAACTTTTATCATATTTAATTATGTTTTTTCAAAAAATTATTTTTTCCATAGGAAAATTAAATGCAACGTGCATTCAATTTGGTCTCTTTTTCATTTTCTCTATAATCAACTACCAATGAAAATTGTTTTTACATCTTCCTATAAAACTTATTTCAAAGATAACACAAAAAACTATGTTACAAACTACTATGTTTTAATTTTCTTAATAAGTGTGGTTTTTTTTTTCCGCTTATAATATGGGACGGAGGGAGTGTTTATTTTGATATTAGTATATATTACTGTAGAAATAAGTGTCTAATGGTTACATATATGTTTCTTTACCTTCAAGACATGATCAGCTCAATAAAATTTCGTTGTGAGTGGAAGGGCAAAATTGGTATGATACCTTATATACAAATGCAAAGAAAAGTTGCAAGCAAACCTAGGGTTTGCTGTTGTTTTTTTTACCAAAATGCCCCTATTGGCGCCAAAATGCAAGGTCATGTGATAATTCTGCCCATTGATGGTATCAATGCAATCAAACAATGTCATTTGTATCGGGAATGAATCCTCTCCAGTGACTCGAGGGTCCAGTATCATAGTTTCTCCTATAAAAAAAAATCACAATGATTATCCAAATCTTATGATGCATTCTTAAGCAACAACAAAAAATATTTTGTTAACGTAGATAAGAAAACAATGATTTCATTATCATTCTATACCTAAAGGCTACATCTAGGTGCAATGTTCTATGCACATTTATCGTCACCCTATGCATGAAAGATTAGATGGTAGACTTTGACTTTAGTTAAAAAAATAACAATATTTCAAATTTACAAAAAAAAGGTTATACATCGAGACATAGAAGTTGTAATTATTATTAACAAGAGAGTTTATCTTATTTGGTTTTAGCTACACGATAAAAGGATTTTGTTGCAATGCATTCCAATCCTTTTTTATGTCCTTCCACTTATGTGTATAGCATGGAGAATATGCAAACAAAACAGCAGGAATATATTATTGTCAAAAACACAAAGTATCTAAACAATTCAACGAGGCTCAAATTTATTGGAAGGAATTATACAAAAGATATGAGAAGTGATGGAATTAAAATCATCGTTAAGGAGGAATATTGAAAAGTTTATAACAAAAAATTAAAATAAATAAAGCATCCCTTGAATTAATGATAAGTTGATGTACATTCTTGAAATATTAGAGAAATTCTTTTACAAAGTGACATTTGTTTTTACGCTGATAATATATAATAGATATTTTACGCTGATAAATAAAAAAAAAGACACGATATAAGAATTTGTTTCTAATAAATATAAAAACTTATGATTAAGTATATATTTTTTTAATACCCTTTCATTCCTTTTTAATTCATTTTCATTTTTTCAACTCCGTATTTCTGTTTATAGTCCACACAGATTGGTATAATTAGAATTTATGTTTCATTGTTTGTAGTCCACGCGAATTGTTGTATTTAAAATTTATGATTCATTGTTTGTAGTACACACAAATTAGTTAATATCACGCTGATATGATTCTATTCAAAATTATTTCTATGTTAAAACAAAAGATATTTGCGTTTGTCGGTTGGTGGCAGTGTTCTTTTGATTGTTTTACTTTGTTTTCTTTTTCAACGTCTGTCTTTTAAGGGCGGGCGTGGGTTAGCTGGTATTGTATCCGAACTTTTTGTTTCTTTTCAATACACCTGGTGTTGAGAAGTAGGTTATTTTGGTGTTTAATATATTTCATTTTGTCTTCTTAAAAAAAAACAACAAAATATATCTTTATAAATCTGATTGATGTTATTGATATATTTTACGAACACGTGAACGCATATATATTTATCTCGCAAGCTGTGCAAAATCAATATACCACATTTAAAACAGTAGATATTACCTTGACCAAAAAAAAAACAATAGATATTACTAACGATGACATGCAATTTGATACATTCCTTAAAAAAAATGTATCTTGTAACAATCAATCACAAATAAAGATACCCTTAGGAGGCATGGATTACATACTAGTAAAGAGTACAGAATGAACTAATCTTATTGATACTTGGAAAAAATGATGACAGTTCATGCTTACTACATATTCAGATACTTCATCATTCATTTGTTTAAAAAAAAAATGAGACTAACAGTGGAAGCTCAAGGTGAGCTAGCTTTGAATAATAAATTTCCCGCGTGTATACTCTCACTCAGTAGAAGAAGAAGAAGAAAGTTCTCATCAGATCATATAGATATAGATATAAACATTATGCCACCCTCTCGTGACATCATGTTATATATATACTATAAACTATCCTAATTAAACTAGAAAGGCCTTGTGACACGACCACTTGCCCTGCCACAAAGAAGAGCATTCTTTGGGACTGGATATTCATCTCTCAGTGATTTGGAAGGTGTGTATACCCTAAGATAGAATTGTTGTCCTAAATACTGTCTTTCCCAATTCTCAGACCTTATATTCCACATTCCAACATTGTCAAGAGCCATGTATATTGCTGTCCATGACCTTGGATAAACCTGCATGCATTCAATTACGAATTTAGAATGTAAAAACTTACTAATCTATTAAAAGCATTCATTAAATTAATAACTGCAATACTTTTTTATACCTGAGTAGTACATCTAGCAACGGTGTCTCTCAGATTGTAGCGTCCTCTACTATTAGGTGTCCACTGCCCACTACCAAACCTATTCATTTCATAAAGTTTGTTAGGTTAAAAATTGAATTTATAAAATGATTTCATTCATATATACTGTCAGTGCAAACTAATCGTATTCATAATCGTTAGATCATTTAAAGTTTCTTTAATCATATTGATTGTGATTTGCTTACAGTGTAAAAGTTTTAGAACTGTCAGTGTATCAAGATTTAAGTGTCGGTTAAATAGCAATATATTTCTATGTATTATAAGCTTACCCTACAACAAAGAAGGAATAACCATCAATATGCCATGATTGCACAGAATTCTCCCAATTTTGGAACACAATCTCCACATACTCATGGAAATTAGCACCCATGACAGCAGTTTGGAGGTAAGCATTGCCTCCGGTGGGCGAGGTAGAGATGCCTCCAACATAAAAAACTCCGGGAATGTTGAAGTAGTCAGCAAGTTTCAATGGAGTGTCTGGCGCAATATACGATACACTGTTGACAGCATACCTCTGCTTGCCATTTATATAAGGAGCAGAATTTGCAAGCATGATGGTTCGAGTCGGCTTGATCAATCCATAGTGATAAGATCCTTGAGGGTTTGGTCTTGGTCCACTTGCTGTCAGGTTCCACCTGGATTCAGGAGCAATAACACATAAGTTATTAACTAAAAAAGTACTTAAAAAGTAATCACTTTCTTTTTACTCGAGGACTTTATGAGAAACAGATCTTTCTTCGATAGTTCAAAATTTGATTCGACATTATAAAACACAATACACTAAATAGAGTTTGTCATAAGAAAGCAATGTATATACATGAAAATTTCGATAATAATGAAACTAAGCTTCAACAAGAAAAGGGGCAATAAGGGAAACAAAAGAGCACCTAATAGTTCTGGCTTGGAAGACAGATGAGGTAACATCAAGAGTAGGGCCCGGAGGAGCAGGACCGGATACCCCGATGCGTGAATAGCTGTAATGAAGAATGGAAGTTGTTGTGAGTACTCGTCTGGTGAATCGCGTAGAGACAACTATGTAGTAATCCTTGACAGGCTGGTTAGCCGTGACCAGCACAGAATAGGACTGCCCGAGATGGATGTCGAGTGAAGAATAAGTGTTTTGGAGGGTATGAGATCCTTCTACTTCCACAAGTTTCAATGAGTGTCCTTGGATTCTGAAGTTGATGGATGTTGCGAGCCCAACATTTGATATCCTGAATCTATATGTCTTACCTGCAGATTGAACATTTAATCAATTGTGTAAATGTAATGAGTACATGAGTAGATTCAACATTTAAGCAATGCATTAAAATCAAAATGTACTACTACTACTATCACAAGTTATTTTTTCTACCAACCTTGATCAACAGTGAATGTGTTTCCATTCCAACCACGGCCATTGATAAGAAGGCCATCAGGGAAGGGAAGATTGTGACCATTCTCGAGGACTCGTCTCAGTCTCTAAAACATCAGAGGGTAAGTAATAAGTATCGAGAAAGGATTTAGGAGACACTGATTAGAAAAAAAGAAGAAATTGAAATGAATGCAAAGAATTTGATTACGCGGTGGCCTAGCTTGGACCAATCACCGGCAAGTAAGGTAAAGTCCCCAGCAGGAGGAGGAAAAGGAACAGGAATGCGAGGACGGCTCCAAATTCTGATGCCACCAAATGCACCGGCAGCTTTATGCATTCCAAGTGATGGGAAGTAGAAGTAGGTACCGATCTGGTCCTTCACCTGGAGAGTGTAAGTGAAGTTCTTCCCAGGTGGGATCGGACAGTTTGTGCCAGAAACTCCATCCTGCCATGAGTTCCTCCTGTGCTGTATGCCATTCCTGCAGAAGATATGTTTGAAACAATAAAATTCCAACAAACTAAAATAATATACTTATGCTAAATGAATAAACTAGACCATTCACTTGAGGCTTGTAAATCTAAAGCATTAACAAACTTCTCTTTTTGGCACTTTATTACAAAAAAGGACATGATCAAATGATACATATCAAATCAAATTAAATAAACATAGCATTCAAATTGGAAAATTAAAAGCCTTGATGTTAACACCATTACATCAATCCATGTTGTGCTAATTAAAAAATATTAACTTTCACCGGCTCATATATGATTTAGGGAGTGTATAGTATACTCAACCACGGAAATAAATTTGACTGCAGTTGCAATTAAAACACATACAGTGTGTTAGCTGGCATTTCTATAGCACTGCATAACAATGGATTGGTACAGTCAATGAATAATTGCAAGGTGATCAAGTAGAGAACATTGTTTATGATCCCAACACATCATGGAAGAAATATAAATTCTAATGTAGGAGTATAACTGAGAATGGACCATACAACATCATTAAAAAATGAATCTAACCTCTAATTAAAGTAAAAAGCAATTAGACAAAAAAGACCAAAAAGACAACATAGAAAAGCAAGTCTACATACTTCTATTTATTGCAAGAGTCCCCTTTTATTAGATTTTGTTTAATTATTACCACACTAACCACCCAATGAACTAAATCCAATATGTCAATTTATGTTATGTGAGTTCTTATACAGACCTTTATATCCTAAATAAGAAAAAAAATTGCACCTTTAAAAGAAAGAATGAAGTCATGTGATCTAAAGTAATAATAAATAAAAAAAAAAAGATTTGTTTGGTAGAAAAAACTAAAAAGAGAGAAACTTTTAAACATAGATTCCTGAATAAATCTGGCATTTTTTCAAACATGTTGATAATAGCAAATAGTTCCAAGAAATTGTAGTAGTACAGTACGTACCAAGAAATGAGGAATGGTTCAGTGAGGTAATTATAGACACTGATAATCAAGTTTTCATTGGTAACAGCATCTATTTGAGGCCCTGGAAACTGACCATTAATCAAGATCCCCTGCAACACAAAAAGAAAGAAAGAAAGAAATTCAACAATGACAGTTATTATTTATTAGTACTAAGAAAGAAAGAAAAACAGCAGTTACCTGTTGTTTAACACCAAGAGGATAGATATCACCATATGTGATTTTCCAAGTGAAGAATCTATAAGGGTCTTCACATTTGACAGATGTAAAAAATAATAATATTGTGACAAGAATAAGAAAGAGAGAAGAAACAACATTGCAATATGATTTCATTTTTTGTAACTTGTACTATTAGATTTAGATAGATAGATATTAGATCTATCTATACTTCGTTGTTGGATTCAGAAGACAGAACCCACAACACAACACAACTAAACAATGTTTCACTTTTCTAGTCTCTACTTGACTACTTCGTCCTTTTATGTTATGTTATTTTTGTTTTTATTTTTTTATTCTCTCGTCCATAATTTTTGCGTTAATGGAACGCTGAAACTACGACATGCGGTGGTGTTATATCGAATTTGTCACCATCATAATGCACGGAAGTTACATTATATCAATTCATAAATTAATTAATTAATTAATAATGGATTTAATTCATATGCATTTATGTCTAAAGATTTCTACGTACAATTTATTTACTATTAATTTTTTTTTATAGATAGATGAAATGACAAAGTCATTATAAATTCACACGCACAGGTGGATGTATCGGGGTTCGAACTCAGGTCATGACATCCAACCTAACAATTTTGGCATTTTTGTTAGTTGAGCTAGGACTTCTGCATTATAAAGGGACTTGCTAGAACACACTCACTAATTTTCATGTGGGAGTGTTTTAGTAGGGTGTATTTAACCAATTTTTAGTTATCACTTGCTAAAATATTACTTCTAAAAAACAAGTTGGTGTATTCTAGCAAATGCATATAGGAGTTGCTAACATACACCCGCTTATTTTTTAGAATGGGTGTTTTAGCTACATTCACCTTAAAGTGTATTTAACAAATTTTTAGATATATTTTTGCTAAAACATACTTTAAGAAAAACTAGTGGGTGTATCCTACCAAATCCCTATTATAAATAATCATATAATACTTCAAAAACACTTGATTTATTTTTAAAAAAAAACATTTTACATTGTTTGTAATTTAAAAAAATAAAATTGAGTTCTCTCCTCTCTTCTCGTCCTAAACTCTCAATCCAACACACTCTTATTTGCTCCTCCTTTTTCCAAACACCTCCCCTCCAAACTCGCAAACAAAGCTTGAGGTGTGTTAGCAAATTGGATTTTGAAGAAATATCTTATATTATGTCATTCTTTTAATTTACGGACACTATAATTCAATAATACCCTAAGCTGTGTTTGCAAGTCAGATTTTGAAGGAAAAAAATTATATTATGTCATTCTTTTAGTTTATAAACCCTATAAAATATGATAAATTGATATTGCGAGTATATACTTAATATTTTTAAAAAATGGTCATTATGTTGTTCTTTTATTTTATTTTTAACTAAAATGTACATGAAAATATAAATTTAACTGTTCAAAGTCTTCTCCTCCAAAACTAATTGTGAATATAAGAAGTGATAGTTAATAAATGAGTTTGGATCTCCTTCTAAAATGTGGCTCAAAGGACAAGGACAAGCGTGTTCAAAATCTAAAAAATGTGAGTTCAAGAACATATGTGTCGGATAACAACATGTGTCTGTTTAACTTATAACAAGAAGAAAGCATACAATTACAAAGTTACTATCACGGAGTAACTTTCTCGTGAAAAGGGGAGTGTCGTGAATTTTTGTTTGGATGCGAAAGCAATGAAAGATGGAATGAGTTGTATTGTATGCAATTGCCCAATAATTGACCGTCTTCATCACATTCACATGGTTTGAACATTGAAGTGGCCCCCACTTATGGATCAAAGTTCTTTGCTGCTCTCAGTTCGCACTACTGCACTGCCCCCCACAAATTGTGTCTCATTTTTTAATCTTCAAATTTAACACTGTATTATTGAAGTTGATGAACAAATTCACATGCTTCTCAGTTCTGACATTTTCATTTTAATATAAAAAATCGCTCCTCCATAGTATTTATGATTTATTTTTGTTGTAAAAATTTATGGACTCATTGACTTCACGAGAAGATAACATAATATATCATGAGAATTGAGAGTGATGATGAATTGATTTATGATTCACACGCCATAATTGCATCACTTCACTGCGTTGTGTATTACTACTGATGTAATAAATACATAAATAATTGCAAAATAAACAAGTTGCGGGGATAGCTCAGTTGGGAGAGCGTCAGACTGAAGATCTGAAGGTCGCGTGTTCGATCCACGCTCACCGCATTTTTTATTTTTAACTCTTGGGGTTCTATTTATTGTTTTGTTCAATGCATAGATGCCAGATAGAGTATCCTCATCATCATAGAAACAGCTTGGTTTGTCTCATAATAATAACACTAAAATTAATTATAGTCACCAAAGGTACAAACTCTTGTATTATTATTTTACTGCTGCTGCAGAAACCAGTTGGCCCTGAGAGATTGAATGTACAACATTAGAAGACAGGTAAAAAGGACAAGCAGATACCGTCGGCCAGCACAACAGTAAATAAAATATAATTGCAGTAAAAACCATTCTTTCCAATTCAATAGATTGCACATTGCAGGGCAGGGCCTACAAAATAAAACATAGTAATGAGTGCTCCTTAAAATTAAAATGAGAACAGGGCAATGGCCCTCCTATTTTGCACGAATAATTCCACACGCTTAACTCCAACAAAATACACCGACAAAATACAATTCTACATCTACACTTTCTAGGTTGGTACTGGGTTACTTGCTGTTTCACAAATCGAGTAAACTACCAATTTTGACCCTTTGATTTTAGTCTTGGAGAAATCGAGCAAACTACCGATTTCGACCCTCTAAAATAAGTCTTAAAAATCATTAATTCTTCTGAAAGCATATGTTATGACCTAAATTGATAGTAGATAGTTAAATATAAAGACTAAATTGGTAGTAAATTCTTAATTATAAGAACTAGAACCAGCTTGAATATTTAATAGAATAAACTTTTTTGAAATATTCATAATACCAAAGACCTATTCAAGAGTATTTTACAAAGTTAAGGACTAAATTGGTGGTTTACTCCTTACAAATTAGACATTCGAGATTCTTATTCTCACGTCAATTATCCTTATCAATAGATAATATCGATTAGTGTTAGCAACGCACCCTTAGTATATTATTCTCAACACACTCTTTAACTTGTTGGCATGATAATTAATTAAAGAGTACATTATGGTACTAGAGAGTGGCTTGCTGGCTTAATTCATGGTAGTATAAGTTGTCACCATTAGAACACCAAGCCCAAACCTCATACCTGCTCCCAAACATCAGAATTGACGTTTTAGGTTCAAATTGAATATCACCCTCAAATCTCAATAGTGAACTGAACGAGTTTATTTGGTCATCTCAGGTTTCGACTTTACAATGACCATTTATAAGTTGATCTCAATCCAGAGCAAGACTTGTGACCATACAAGCCTTGGTCCTAAATATAAACAATGCATTGCTTGAGAACTTCCAGCACAACTAACAATGTGTCGGAACCACGGTGGGATGAGGGCACGAGGCTAGGCACACACTTCTAAAGCTATTATTCTTAGCTTCTTGTTTTCGCGGCAAATCGGATGCTAGACGTGTTGTGGCAGGGAAAAGAATTGAAACCAAATACATGCTAACTATATTGTACACACATCATTTAAAAGTGCTATTATAAACCTTTGAAATCAAATTGAGGCAACATATTTGGATCTCGAGGCAAATATACACAATCCATGCAAGTCTCAAAATCATTGAACATATACGAATGCAAAATCAATTACAAAGGGTGAAAACTAATGAAGAAAAATGAGTTTCCAAGCAAGAGTTCGTCATTAAAACGCGAACAAGTCACACAATGAACCATAGATCATTCCTTGTTAGCTAAATTCTCGGTACTGCTTTAATATATGACCAGATTCGGGTGGAAAAAATGCTAGGAAAACACACCTGACATTTCCAGTGACGAATTAGGTGATATATCAGCCCTGAACATTGGCCTTACCAAGTACCAACATGTTAGCACTAGGGTCGCCTTAAAACCGCTAATAATAGGTTTTATGTTAAAATATTCAGATAACAACACCCAAAAATACAATAAGATTAGAGGCAAGAGTCAAAGAGAACAGCACAAAGCCTATGAACATAAAGACAAAGCTAATCCAATAATTTGAAAATTGAACAAAAAGACAAATATTAATATGCAAAACGGTAGATAAAAAGTTTGCGTCCTGTACCCGTGTACAACCTGTCAATTTCAATAACCCCTTTACATCTTCAAAAAAAAAAAACCTTCACATATTTCATGTGGTCTATAGCACAAAACTGCATGCAGTTGCACTGCATGCCTTAGACACAACAATAGCACAGTGTGAATAAGGGGTTCACCATTAGGATTTTCCCAAGGGACAACTACTTGCTAGAAAGTGTCAAAAGGAGACCATAATGATCACTGGGCAAAACAGGGCATACCAGTTGTTTGATCTCGCCTCTTACTTTCTTCTCTTTGTTGTATGAAACACCAGGTATTTCATCCATCCCAATCATGTCAATATTGCTTATCTTAAAATCACGTAAACGGCAAACAAAACGATCTAGTCGCTTTTGGAGAGTACGATTGCCAGTCAACATTTGGTTTGACTTGGTATCATATGTCCAACCAGCTTCATTTGGTCTTAGTACAGACCAGGCATCAAGCCACCCGTCTTCTAAAGGATATTGACCATCCTTTTTGTCATCCCAGTTCATATCACCCCCAAAAACAACATTAGGGTGCCTCTTGAGAATGTTCAGAGCCTCATTAGCCTGCTCCACTCGTTCCTTGCTGAACATTTGATCCCATTTTGGAGGGGCCGGACAAGGACTCTCAAGATGGCTAGTGGCCACAACAAACGACTTGCCGCCCACATACTCCACGTCAGCAATGCAAAGTTCTCTTCCCATTATAGAGTTGCTAAATGATTTGGTGGAGAAAGATTTCACAGGTAGTTTGCTTAACTGAAATTCATTTGACAGATATTTGAGTACCTATGAATAATACCCTCTTTCTAAAATAAAAAGGTCTAAAAAATACTTCAAGCAAAAATATAAGTATAACATTAGCATACAGTTATCTTAGTACGAAGCTTGGTACTCTTCTGAAAAGATTTCATGCTATTGCTAGCAGACAATATAACAGTGGTACCAATCATATATGAAATGACAACAGAGTTCAATTTAATATACAAAAACTATGATAAAAAGATTGTGGTCAAATGTAAAACTGGATTATAAAGAAAGATTGTTGCACGTACCACTATATCAGGCAGATTACATTACAAAATGATAAAAAGGTTGTGAAATTTACCAGCATACAATAGTAGGCTTTTGAATAAGCCTGCTCAGAAGAAACTGAACAATGATATACATTCCACCACGCAGATCGCTTGAAAATGTCATATATATCGCGAGTAACCTCCTGCGACACAGGTGAACAAAATCAAACAACGCTACAAAAATATAAAATGCAAAAAAAAAAAAAAACGGAAAGGAAAA